>Ga0210394_10000205_pt1 | contig 142429 bp, 121 predicted proteins | sample IncBWC12MmetaG_FD_160121 | JGI IMG/M metagenome (GOLD analysis project Ga0210394, IMG submission 160121) | Forest soil microbial communities from Barre Woods Harvard Forest LTER site, Petersham, Massachusetts, United States - Inc-BW-C-12-M | ecosystem: Environmental > Terrestrial > Soil >... | reverse complement strand
ACCGGACGCTTGAAGTTGCCCGCAACGCATTTGTCAAAGAAGAAGCTGTGGGAAGAGTTCTTATTCTCACCAAGCCAAATGCCGGCAAGGCGGAAGCGCTCAACTATGGAATCGAACACATTTTAGGCGCGGAGCTTTTCGTTGGCATCGACGCCGACACGATCATCGCTCGCGATGCCATCTCGCGCCTGGTGCCGCATTTCGTCAATCCAAAAGTTGGAGCGATCGCGGGCAATGCCAAGGTAGGGAACCGCGTGAATTTGTGGACCCGATGGCAGGCGCTCGAATACATCACCAGCCAGAATTTTGAGCGACGCGCCCTGGATGTTCTGGGCGCGGTCAGCGTGGTTCCAGGCGCAATCGGCGCTTGGCGCGTCTCCGCTGTGCGCGAGGCGGGCGGCTACCAGATCGATACTGTCGCTGAGGACGCCGATCTCACTATGGCTCTGTTGCGCGGCGGTTATCGCGTGGAATACGAAGACATGGCGCTTGCCTATACCGAAGCGCCCACGAACGCGAACGGCCTGATGCGGCAGCGCTTTCGCTGGTCATTCGGCATTCTGCAGGCCGTATACAAACACAGCGGGGTGCTTGCGCGAAAGGGTGCTTTAGGCTTTGTAGCGCTGCCGAACATCGTCATCTTCCAGATTCTGCTTCCGCTGGTGTCGCCGCTCATCGACATTATGTTCGCCGCCGGCGCTATCTGGTATGGCGTTCAGAAGCATTTCCATCCGGATTCCACGGACCCTGCCAGCTTTCACAAGCTGGTGGCATTCTTCTTCGCGTTTCTCGTGATCGACTTCCTTGCCTCGGCGCTGGCGTTTGCCCTGGAGCGCCGCCGTCCCGACGAAAAAGAAGATGTATGGCTGCTCAGCCAGGTTTGGCTGCAGCGCTTCGCATACCGGCAGTTGTTTTCGATAGTGCTGTTCAAAACGCTGAAGCGCGCTCTGGAAGGCCGCCGGTTCGCGTGGGACAAACTGGAACGTACCGCTGCGGTGAAGTATGTGGCTTCGGAAAATCGGGATCAAGTGAACGTGCCGTAGGTCGCCAGATCTTCGTTCGGAGGGCTAGGCCTGGCGCGGCCGGGAGTGATCGCCCACAAAACGAAAATCCTTCTAAAGGGCGAGGTCGAGAAGTTCGAGCAATTGTTATCTCGGCAAAAGATATCTGAATCCGAGCTTCAAAGGTTCCTTGAAGAACATCCTCAAATTCTGCAAACCCTCGGATATTCGCACATATACCCGCACGTAGTTTTGGAGAGGTCGGACAATCGCAATCTTATACCAGATTTCATACTTGAGCCGGTTCATGACGAGTGGTGCGACATTTTGGATCTTAAGCTTCCTACCATGAAGACGGTCGTAGGGGGCGCGGACCGCAAGACTCTGTCCTCCGGAGCGCATGAACTGGTAGCCCAGCTGCGCGAATACGCCACCTTCTTTGAGGACCCGCGGCACGCCAGGAGGGTCGAGGAACTATACGGTATCAAGTGCTACAAGCCGAAGCTCGTTGGGGTTATCGGTCGCGACCCTCGCCTAGCCGACGAGCGGCAGCTTAGAAGGCTAATGACGTCCTATGCCGATGCGAAGATACTAACCTTTGACCAACTCCTCAGGGTCGCCAAATCTCGACTATTGATCTGAAGGCATAATGGCACGAGTAACCAAACCTGCGGATAATAAGCTGACGGACCGCTAGCTCCTTCGAACCCAAGGCTCCTACCGGAACAACAAAGGCGCGAACTCTGCCAGATTTCTCCGCCAAACCATCCACGTATGCATCCCCGGCGTTTCGATTTCGGTCATCTTTACGTTTTTGGTCTTGAGCCATGCTCGGAGGTTGCGATTGATCGTGATCAGGCGGTCTTCGGTGCCGCAGGCGATCCACAGCAGATGGAGCTGCTGGTTTGCTTTCTCATCGAGAGCGGGAAAATCCTTTTGAAAATTCTCGGGAATTCCGCCCGAGCTGAACGCGCCGACCCAGGAAAATTTATCAAGGTTGTTCAGCCCGGTCAGTAGCGATTCGGACCCACCCATCGACAGCCCGGCAATCGCCCGCGCATTCCGATCTTTCGTGACGCGGTATTCGCTTTCGACTTGCGGCATCACTTCTGTAAGCAGAGCTTCACTGAACTTCACGAAGTTAACATTCCGCACATCGGCGTGACTCCAGGCGCTCCAGCCGAGGTGAGGGAACTCCATGGTGCCGTAGCCAAGCGGAGTCACTACGATCATTGCTTTAGCCTTGCCCTGCGCGATCAGATTATCAAGGATCACGTTCACACGACCGACAGCGGTCCATCCGCTGGCATCGTCACTAAAGCCGTGCAGCAGATAAAGCACCGGATACGTTTTCTTCGCTTTGGCGTCGTAGCCCGCGGGAGTGTAGACGTAGTAATCGCGGTCGTCGCCCGCGACCAGAGACTTGTAGAAGTGATGATGAATTTCGCCATGCGGCACATCGTTCAGTTCCCAAGGCAACGAGGGCGGCCCGGGAACGTGAACGTCATTCCCAGGGAAAATCAGGTTCGGAACGATCGAAGAGTTCGACGCATCGAGCGAGCGCACGCCGTCGATGCTGAAAGCATATCCGTAATAGTCGGGGGCGAGCGGCGTTGAGGTAACAGTCCAGACTCCCTGATCGTCTTTCTGCATTTCCAAGGGGTCGGCGCCTTCGAGGTCCAGTTTGACTTGCTTTGCGTTTGGAGCCTGTAGGCGAAAGGTCACACCGCGATCGGCGTGCACATCAGGGGAAATGAGTGGAGCGGGCGGCGGGGGAGCGGGCTCGGTTTTTTTGTCCTGGGACGCGGTAAAACAGGCTAGCAAGAGAATAACGAAGAGAAACCGCGAAATCGCAGGAAGGTGCATGAACCCTCACAGGAAGTTGGAAACCAGAAATCGGCAGCAGCTAATCCTTCTTTTCGGCTATTTCGAGGCGCGTCTCGGCTTTGTGCAAGGCATTCAAAGACCGCTCAACATCGACAGCCGTATCGCCGCTGGTAAGGCGCTGCTCGGCGCGGGCTTTCGCTTTGCGCGCGCGTTCTACATCGATCTCGGAAGGGCGCTCCGCAGTCTCGGCCAGTACCGTCACTTTGTCGGGCAACACTTCGGCGAATCCCCATGCTACCGCTAGCCGGTGGTCGGCACCGCCTGCGTGGAAGGAAATTTCACCCACGGCCAGCTCGGTGATAAGCGGAGCATGACCCGGCAGGATGCCCAGATAACCATTCTTGCCGGGTATCTGCGCCTCCTCGGCTATCGTCTCGACTACTTTCTTCTCCGGCGTGACGATCTCGAGTTGAAAAGTATCTGCCATCGATCCTAAGTCGTTGGTCGTTGGTCGTTAGCCAAATCGTACTGACAGGTTTGCCGTCCGCTGTCCCCGAAGGGTTCGGACCAACGACTAACGACCGACGACGATTTTCAGGCTGCCGCCTTCATCTTCTCTGCCGCTTCCAGCACTTCTTCGATCGGCCCCTTCATGTAAAAAGCTTGCTCAGGAATATCGTCGTACTTGCCTTCGACAATTGCCTTGAAACCCTTCACCGTGTCGGCGATCTTGACGTAGCGGCCCGCCGCGCCCGTGAATTGTTCGGCGACGTGGAACGGTTGCGAGAGGAAGCGCTGAATTTTTCGCGCGCGAGCCACAGTGAGTTTCTGGTCTTCGCTGAGTTCGTCGATACCAAGAATCGCGATGATGTCCTGCAGATCTTTGTAGGTCTGCAGCGTCTTCTTCACGCGTTGCGCCACGTCGTAATGTTCCTGGCCAACGATGCGCGCGTCGAGAATGCGCGAGGTCGATGACAGCGGATCGACCGCGGGATAAATTCCGATCTCGGTCAGAGCGCGCGAGAGTACCGTGGTGGCGTCGAGGTGAGCAAACGTAGTTGCCGGCGCAGGATCGGTCAAGTCGTCGGCGGGGACGTAAATCGCCTGCACCGAAGTGACCGAACCTTTCTTAGTCGACGTAATACGCTCTTGCAGTTCGCCCATTTCCGTCGCAAGGTTCGGCTGGTAACCCACTGCGCTGGGCATGCGGCCTAGCAGCGCCGACACTTCGGAGCCGGCCTGCGTGAAACGGAAAATGTTGTCGATGAAGAGCAGCGTGTCAGCGCCCTCAGCATCGCGGAAATATTCCGCGACAGTAAGTCCAGTCAGCGCCACGCGAAGACGCGCTCCGGGAGGTTCCGTCATCTGGCCATAAATGAGCGCAGCCTTCGACTCGGCCGGCTTGCCCGGCTTGATCACGCCGGACTCCGTCATCTCAAGCCAGAGATCGTTGCCTTCGCGCGTGCGCTCGCCTACGCCGGCAAACACCGAGAATCCGCCGTGGTTCTTGGCAACGTTGTTGATCAACTCCATGATGACGACCGTCTTGCCGACGCCAGCGCCACCAAACAACCCGATCTTCCCGCCCTTCAAGAACGGCTGGATGAGATCGATGACCTTCACGCCGGTCTCAAACATTTCGGCGGTCGTGGCCTGCTCGTCGAAAGCAGGCGCAAGGCGGTGAATCGGCATTCGCTCTTTGAATTCGATGGGACCAAGCTGGTCGACGGGATCGCCGATCACGTTCATCACGCGCCCCAGCGTGCCTCGGCCAACGGGAACGGAGATTGGCCCGCCTTGATCGATGGCGTTCATGCCGCGCACCATGCCTTCGGTTGCAGACATGGCGATGCAGCGCACGCGTCCCTCCCCCAAATGCTGCTGGACCTCAAGAATCACGTTGACAGGGTTTGGGACGTTGAAGCCGTCGCTCACCACCCTCACTGCTTCATAAATAGGCGGCAACTTTCCTTCGGGAAATTGTACGTCTACCGCCGGTCCCGCGATTTGAACTACGTGTCCGATGTTTTCTGCCATAGATTCAGCTTCTAGCTGCTAGCTCCTAGCTTGGTGGTGCGCTTTCCACAGCACGCTTGCGAATCTCGCTAACTCCCAAATCTCAAATCTCTCTTGCGAGAAGCTAGTAGCCAGTAGCTAGAAGCTCCTTCACATCGCCGCCGCGCCGCTCACGATCTCGATAATCTCTTTCGTGATCTTCGCCTGGCGTGCCCGGTTCATGACGAGCGTCAGGGAGTCGATCATGTCTGTGGCATTGCTTGTGGCGGAATCCATTGCGGTCATGCGCGCCGCGTGCTCGGCTGCAATCGACTCCAGCAGCGCCCGAAAAATCTGGATGCCTACATATTTCGGCAACAGCGCTCGGAACAATTCTTCTGGTGGCTGCTCGTAGATGTAATCCACCTGGGACGCACCGAATTGCGAAGCGCTTTCAGCCGTTTTTTCGGTTGAGCGCAGCCCCACACCCGCGCTGATGGCCGCTTCCTTTGCTTTCTTCTTTTCTTCCTCCGTCATCTCCTCGGATTGCCGAACCGACTGTGCGCCAATCTGTTCGATGGGAAGAATCTGTTCCACGATGAGCCGCTGCGCGATCACTGACTTAAATTCGTTGAAGACGATGTAAACCGAGTCGATTTCTTCGCGCTCGAAACGCGCGATCACGCTTTCTGCCAGCGCTCCCACCTGCGAGAATTCCAGCTTGCCCAGAGCTCCGACATGCTCGCCCGTAATTTGTATTGCTCCAGCGCGCTCCATCGTCTCCGGCCGAGTTTCCAGCGATTCTTCGGTCTCGGCTAGGCTGCGCGTTTGCACAGGCGCCGCAGGATAGCGTCTACGAAAGAAATCGCGTCCCTTGCGGCCAATCGCCTCGATGTCAACGTTCTTTCCCGCCTTGGTTTCGAGAAAGCGGCTTGCCGCTTTGGTGATGTTGGCGCTGAACGCGCCGGCCAGTCCCTTGTCTCCGGTCACCACGATCAGCAAAATATTTTGCTCGGGACGCTGCGCCAGCAAAGGATGCTTCACTTCGCCGGTCTCAGGATCGTAAATTTCCGTCCGCGCTACCAGCGACTTCAGCACACTCGTTAGCATTTGCGCATAAGGGCGCGCCGCCAGCGCGCGGTCCTGCGCCCGCCGCAGCTTCGCCGCAGACACAACCTTCATGGCTTTGGTGATCTGCCGCGTGTTCACCACGCTGCGAATCCGACGCCGAATGTCGAGAATGTTAGCCATGAATCAGTTGCCAGTACCCAGTTGCTAGTACCTAGTTGCCAGTAAAACTTCCGGCCTCAAACGCGAAGTGATTTTGACTGGCTACTAGGTACTCGGTACTACTTCGCCATCGCTTCCCGGCTTGCTACGAACTGCTGCTTCGCTTGTTTGATCACATCGGACAGCTGCGTCTTCAACGAGTCATCCAAAATCTTTTTCTCCATGATCGTGCGCAGCAGGCCGCTGTTGGTCGCATCCACGTATTTGTAGAGCTCGGCTTCGAAGTCGCGCACTTGATTCACGGGAAGATCGTCGAGGAATCCGCCGGTGCCCGCAAAGATGATCAAAATCTGCTTGGAGAACGGCAGCGGCGAAAACTGGTTCTGCTTCAGCAGTTCAACTAGTCGTTGCCCGCGATTAAGTTGTGCCTGCGTGGCTTTGTCGAGGTCGCTGCCGAACTGCGCAAAGGCCGCCAGTTCCCGGTATTGCGCCAGTTCCAGTTTCAACGTGCCGGCAACTTGACGCATGGCTTTGATCTGCGCGCTGCCGCCCACGCGGCTCACCGAGAGACCTACGTTTACGGCTGGTCGGACGCCCTGGTTGAATAGATCCGTTTCCAGATAAATCTGGCCGTCGGTGATCGAGATCACGTTGGTCGGAATGTAAGCCGAAACGTCGCCGGCCTGCGTTTCGATGATCGGCAACGCGGTCAACGATCCTCCACCATTTTTATCGCTGAGCTTCGCCGAGCGCTCCAGCAACCGCGAGTGAAGATAGAAAACATCCCCGGGATAAGCCTCGCGCCCGGGCGGACGCCGCAGCAGTAATGAGATTTCGCGATAAGACGCGGCGTGCTTCGAGAGATCGTCGTAGATCACGAGAGCATGCCGCTTGGTGTCGCGGAAGTATTCGCCGATGGCCGTCGCGGCATACGGCGAGATGTACTGCATGGGCGCGGGTTCCGATGCCGACGCTGCGACCACGATGGTGTACTCCATCGCTCCAGCGTCTTCGAGAATTTTCACGACCTGCGCAATCGACGAACGCTTCTGCCCGATCGCGTTGTAAATGCAAATCAGGTCGTTGCCCCGGCTATTAATAATGGTGTCGAGCGCAACCGCGGTCTTTCCGGTCTGGCGGTCGCCGATGATCAACTCACGCTGCCCGCGGCCCACCGGGATCATGCTGTCAATGGCCTTCAGTCCGGTCGCCATGGGCTCACGCACCGGCTGGCGGTCAATGACGCCGGGCGCCAACCGCTCCAGCGCGATGAAATTCTCAGAGGCGATGGGGCCTTTGTCATCAATGGGCTCGCCCAGCGAGTTCACCACACGGCCGATCATGGCGTCGCCAACGGGCACGCTCATGATGCGGCCCGTGCGCTTCACTTCGTCGCCTTCTTTGATCTCGGTGTATTCGCCGAGCAGCACCACGCCGACCTGGTCTTCTTCCAGGTTCATGGCGATGCCAGCCACGCCGTGCGGGAAGGAAAGAAGTTCGCCGGCCATTACCTTGTCGAGTCCGTACACGCGCGCGATGCCATCGCCCAACGTAAGGACCGTGCCGGTTTCATCCACGGAGATCTTCGATTCGTAGTTCTCGATCTGCTCGCGGATCAGTTTTGTAATTTCGTCTGCTTTGATCTGTGCCATAAAGTCAGCTTCTAGCTTCTAGCTTCTAGCGGGTCGCTTCGGCTTCTGACTTGAGAGCTAAAAGCCAGGAGCCAGCAGCTAGGAGCTAATCGCTTCCTTCATCCTCTCTAACTGCCCCTTCACCGAACCGTCATAAATCGTGCTGCCAACGCGGACTACAGCACCCCCGAGAAGAGATTGATCCTCGTCGTAGTGCGCTCGAACTTTCTTGCCTGTGAGCTTGCCAATCTGAGCTTCGAACTCCTGCTTCTCGGCATCGCCCAAGAGCCGTGCGCTGGTAATTTGCGCCTCGGCGAATCCCAGTCGCGCGTCGAGGTCTTTCTCGAGTTGCCGGATGATCGGCTCCAGAAAATGGATACGCCTATGGTCGATCAACACCGCAACAAGATTTCTGGTCTGTGTTGAAACTCCATCGCGTTCTGCAATCACGTCTAACACGCGGCGCTTCTGCTCGGCGGGAATCGCCGGATTCTCCCACACGCGGCGCAGATCTGAACTCTCGGCCAGCAAGCTGGCGATGGCCCGCAACTCCGCAATCGAGCGATCGGCATCGAGATGCGTATCCAGAATCACATCTGCGAAAGCTCGGGCGTAAGTGCTGGCAACCGAAGCCATCTAATGGCTGCCCTTTCCCGGACCATTTCTTGGGTCGGCAGTCCCTAACTGCTCGGAGAAATTCCGAACCAAAACTTTATCAGTGGCTGTGTCGACGTGAATCTGCTTCTGCGCCAGCCCAATCGCCAGATCGGCGGCGTAAGCGGCAAGTTCGCGGCGCGCAGTCTTGGCCGCACTCGCAATTTCCTGCTGGGCCGATGCCACCAGCTTGTGCGCTTCCTCCTGCGCCGCCGCCTGAATGCGCGCTTCTTCCGCTGCCGCCTCTTTCTCCGCGGAATCGCGCATCATGCCGATCTCGACATCCAGCCTCATCAGGCGCGATTCAATCTCCGCCAGTCGACGCCTCGCATCTTCGCTGGCCTTCTGTGCCTCCTGCATCGCTTTCTGGATCGCCGCCGTGCGGGCGCTGAAGGCGGCAGGTAAATATTTCCGCGCCGCCCAAATAAGGACCACCGCAATCACGAAGAAATTCGAGAGCACGGCCAGCCAATAGGCATGCTGCAGACTCATTCCCGTCCAATTCGCAATTAAGCGGACGGCTGGCGACTGTTTGAATTCTGCAGTGTCGTCTTTTTCTTCTTCGCCAGCCGCTTCCCGAGTCTCGTGAGCTAACTGACGGCCGATGCTCTCGTCATGCTGCCGCTCACGCTTCTGCGGAGTCGCTGGCTCTTGCTTCTGCGGCGCCGCAACTTGATCCTGCGCGCGCAACGGTGCTGCTGCGCCGGTGAGACCGAGCACAAACAGCAGCGCCAGAAGCCATGCTCCGAAGATCTTTTTCCCGGAGGCGATTTGGTTTGTCATGTTCAATTCTTTAATTCTTGCGTTCTTTCGGATCGACTTACTTCTTCGAATTCAGCGTCCAGCCCCGGCCGGTTCAAGCACGCGCCCTATGATCTCTTCCGCAAGCGTCTGCGCCTCGGCCTGCAAACCGGCCTGCGCCGCAACGCGATCTTTCTCAATGTCAGCCTTAGCCGCCTGCACCTGCGCTTGCGCCTTCTCCCGGGCATTATTCATGGTCGCGGTCCGGGCGTCCAGCGCGGCTTTGCGCCTGGCTTCCTGCGCGCGGAAAACGGTCGCCCGCGCCTCGCGCAGCCGCTGCTCGTATTCGGCCGTACGCGCCTCGGCTGCGGCAATATCCGCACGCGATTTTTCTACTGCACCCTCAGTCTTACTGCGCCGTTCCTCAAGAACCCGCCGTAACGGCTTATGCACAATCGTGGTATAGAGCGCGTAAAGCAGCGCCAGCATAATCACCGTCGGTATTGATCCGAGCAGTAATTCGCCTAGTTGTCGCAGCGTCTGATCCATTCGGTGCCAAGCCGGACTGCTGATCTTAAAGATCTAAAACAAGATCTTATGATCGAAATTCTGTGATCGATAGACCGGAAAATGAGGGCTATGAAAACTGTTAAAGTTAACATCCGAGAGGGTTTGTGTCAACGCAAAGAGCGCCTCTTTTAAGGCGTTCAGCGTTTGACAGGCGCGGGCCGGGCTTCTATCCTAAGTAAATGTTGCGTCCCTGCATTGCCGGTGGAGTTTGTTGTTGTATGTATTCGCCGGCGTGTGGGTAGGACGACGCGAGAAATCTTCCAACCCACCCGTCGCAAGCGGGTGGGTTTCGTTTTTTTATGCGAAGCCCGAACCGACCGACGTGGCGGGCCAGGTCCAAAATCCGCGCGAACTAAATTCAAGCAAACTATATTTATGAGGAGAAAAATATGAGCACCGCGACCGCAAACGAAGTCACGAGAATTCCGCGCATCAACGATACCGCCCCTGATTTCACCGCCGAAACCACACAGGGAACCATCCACTTTCACGAATGGATCGGCGATGGGTGGGCGATTTTGTTCTCCCATCCCAAAGATTTCACACCGGTGTGCACCACCGAACTCGGCTACATGGCTGGCCTGCAGCCGGAATTCGCCAAGCGCAACACCAAAATTATCGGGCTGAGCGTTGACCCGGTGAGCAGCCATGGCAAGTGGGCGGCCGACATTGAAGAAACCCAGGGACACAAAGTGAACTACCCGATGATCGGCGACCCGGAGCTGAAAGTTGCGAAGCTTTACGGCATGTTGCCGGCCGAGAGCGGCAGCACTTCCGAGGGCCGCACGGCGGCGGACAACGCGACGGTACGAACGGTGTTTGTCGTGGGTCCGGACAAAAAGATCAAACTGCAACTTGCCTACCCCATGAGCACCGGCAGGAATTTCGACGAGATTCTTCGCGTGATCGATTCGATGCAGCTAACGGCCAAGCACAAGGTAGCCACGCCGGTGAACTGGAAGCAAGGCGACGACGTGATCATCACGGCCGCGGTTTCGAACGAAGAGGCGCAGCAGAAATTTCCGGGATTCAAAACCATCAAGCCGTACCTGCGAGTCACCAAGCAGCCGCAGTAAACAGGGCGTCGAGATAAAGCTTTCACGGCGGCGGATTCACGCGGATGAATGCGGATCGTATGTATGATGAGTTGGATCCGTGGAAATCCGCGTCGATCCGCGGCTTGATTTTGGAAGCGCATTCGGTCCGGTCTTTGTCCAAGTCTTCAAAGCGGCGTAGATTGAGCCGCTAGCGGAGATATGAACCATTGGAAGAAGCTTAGCCTTTTTGCGACGGTGGTCTTAGTTTCCGTGGCAGTTGTCGCGGTGCTACTGACCCGGCGCGGCTTTAAGGCCACGTCCGAGCCATCGAAGTTCGAGAAAGTTTTGGCTAGGGTGGTGAGGAATTACGCCATTCCGAGCAGCGAACGCAACGAGAAGAATCCATTAGAGGCAACCCCGGAGATTTTGAAAGATGCTCATGAACGTTTCATCGCGCGATGTTCGATTTGCCATGGGAGCGACGGCAGAGGATTGACGCAAGTAGGACAGAACCTTTATCCAAGGGTGCCTGACTTTCTCTCAGATCAAACGCAAAGGCTCACGGATGGCGAACTTCACTACATCATTGAAAACGGGGTCCAGTTGACGGGAATGCCTGCTTGGGGTTCTCCGCATCAGGAGACGGAAGACGACAGTTGGAAACTCGTTCTCTTCATCCGTAACCTAAGGCCGCTCACCGCGGGAGAGAAATCAGAAGAGGCCAGGACTCAAAATTCGGCTCACTATGTTGGTTCACAGTCCTGCCGGAAATGTCATGCAGGAATTTACGAGCACTGGCAAAAGACTCCGATGGCAAATGTCGTCCGTGACCCTCGCGAACACCCGGACGCCATCATTCCCAACCTCGCGACCAACTCCATCGCGAGGTTCACGAAGGACGATGTCGCACTGGTCTACGGCAGTGTTTGGAAGCAACGTTATTTCACCAAAAGGGGGGACGATTACTTTCCGGAACCCGCGCAGTGGGATGTGACGCATCACGTCTGGCGTCCGTATTTTGTTGCGAAAGGAACCGATTGGTGGGAGCCCTATTATCCCCCCGACAATATGCAACGACCCACCGGTCCGACCTGCGATGGATGCCATTCCGTGGACTATGACATCCACACGAAAAAGGTTGCAGAGTGGAACGTGGGATGCGAAAAGTGTCACGGACCCGGCAGCGAACATGTCGTACACCCGACTCGCGGAAACATTCTGAACCCGGCTCACATGGATTACGTGGCGGCAACCGATACGTGCATTCAGTGTCACTCTCAAGGCCGCCCACTGACGATTCCCATCGAAGGCAAGTATTACGACTGGCCCGTTGGATATCGTGTCGGACTGAGGCTGCAGGATTTCTGGAAACTGGAAGACCACACACTGGGCGTGACAAGCTTCACGCATTTCCCTGAAGGCACCGGGCACAAGAATCGGATGCAAGGCAACGACTTCGTCCAAAGCGTTATGTATCGGCGCGGCGTGACATGCTTCAGTTGCCACGACGCGCACGGCACGGACAATTACTCGCAATTGAGAGAACCTGCCGACAAGATATGTTTGGACTGCCACGGTCCTCTGTCGCCCAATGGACCTCGCACTGCCACGCTCGAAGAGCACACTCACCACAAAGACGGCAGCGCAGGAAGTCAGTGCATCGCTTGCCACATGCCACAGATTGAGACGACTATAGCGGACGTGAAAGTCCACGCCCACACGTTCAGGTTTGTCACGCCCGAGATGACCGGCAAGTACGGAATCCCTAACCCATGCATTTCCTGCCACACGGAGAAGTCCGCAGCGTGGGCAACTGAAGCGTTGCGTCATTGGCCTGAGCGCTCTCCGTGGAGGGTTCAATAATGGTGGTGCCGAAAGAATGTCTCGAATCGTCCTTCAATTCCCATGAAATGTATGCAGGCCGAGTGTGGATGTTGATAAATAATGTGGAAGCGCATGCGGTCCGGTGATCGTCCCGGTCTTCAAAACCGGCGGGCGGCAGGTTTCCTGTCGCCGGTGGGTTCGACCCCCACTCGCTTCCGCCATTTTGTTTCGATGACTTAGATCACAGCTGCGACCCTTAACGGCTGCCGATTTCTGTCGACGGTTGGTTTGTCGGTTGGCCTGTAAACGATCGGCCCGCCGAACGAGATTGAATCAGGCTCTCCACTGACGCTGCTCGCTGCCGCGCCTGTTCGTCTCCCGTGATCTCGAATTCTTTTTCGTATTCTGCCAGCGCCTGCGGAAGCAGGTCTTGTCGTTGGTAGAGCATTCCCCAGATGAAATGGAGCTGGGGAAACCGGTCGTCGCTGCGTTCGGCCTGTTCCAGGAGTTGTTGCGCGCCGGTCAGGTTTCCCAAACCGATCTCGGTGTTGGCCAACCATAGCAGCATCGACTTTCGCCAGGCCGGGGTCAGTTGCGGAGACTGCAGCACCCCCTTCAGCACGGTTTCGGCTTCGCTATATTTTCCTACCGCAAACAGTGCACGGGCGAGAGAGGGCTTAACCTTCTGGTCGTCCGGAGCAATCTGGCTTGCTCTCTGGAATTGTTCGACTGCAAGGTCCGGGTGCCCTTGATCCATGTAGACATTGCCAAGCTCGCCCATCGCAAACGCGTCTGACGGGCTGACTTCAATCACGCGGGAATAAAAGGCGATGTCGTCCTGGTAATACTTCTGCTGGGAAATCGTCATGACCGAAAACGTCATAAAGACGAGACTCACAACAACGATCGCCATCACCTTGGCTGGCCTCGCGATAGACCACACTTTCTGGACAATCAGTGCGACCAACAGCGAAGCCCCTGCCGACGGCAAATACAAATAGCGATCATTAATCACGGACCCCTGCGGGTAGATCCGGATCACGGCCAGCGCCGGCAGCACAGGGATCACGATCAGAGCGGCGGCAAGACCGAAAAGCGACCGGTAACGAATTGCAAGCCACGCGATAACGGCAGCACCAACTACTAGCGCAGACAACTGCAGCCAGAAGAGTGGAGTGGGTGATGCCGCTAACGGGTTGACGTAGGTACCGGCCAGGTGCCACGGGAAGAATAATTTCTTAAGATAAAAAAGCAGAATCGAGGGAGCACTGAAGACGACAGTCACCCAGCTATGCTCCACTGTTGCGCTCCGCATGCGGCTCATCATGGCCCACCTCACCGCCAAATAGCCTGCTGTCACCAGGCCATAAGGGAAGGCAGCTCTCCAGACTCTCTGACTCCCGGCGACACGCTCTTTCAGTTGTATCCAGGCAATCGCCGGCAGAATCGCCAGCATTGTCACTCCCGTTTCCTTGGCAAAGAGACCGGCGCCAAACCACACCGCGCTGAGCCACACCCGGGGGTAGAGAAGACTGAGACGACCGTCCTCTGCACGACTGTTTTTCTTGTCTTTGTCTGAGTTAAAGTCCGAGTCAAGCAATGGGTCCGTGTCCAGCAATGGCGGGTCGAGCAATGTCAGCATAGCTGCCAGCGCGGAGATCGAAAAGAGAAGCTCGCAACTTGCAGAAACCCAGCTGACGGCGTCGACGTGAATCGGTTGGACGGCAAAAATCGCAGTTCCCGCCGCCGCACCAGCATCGTTCTCCGTCAGCCGCCGGCAAATCCGGAATACCAGCCAGGTCGCCGCAACATGCAGCAAGATGCTCGAAAGATGCCAAAACCAGGGAGCAAGTCCGCCGCAGGTGTGCACCAATAACATCCACACGGAAAATATTGGACGATAAAACTGACCGGGCCGGTCGCTCAATTGACTCCATAGATGGGAGCCGAGAAGTTTCGGCAGGTACGCCCACGACTGCACCTGTGGGTTGTTCACAATTTGCGGAAAATCATCACCTTCAAACCCACAAAACAGCGAACGCGAATAAATGAGAAAGGCCACGCCGCAAATGGCCAGAGGCAGCCGCTCGGCGCGCAGCCACTGGAGTGGAGTTTGACGTGGAGCATCCTGCCTGCCGGTTTTAGATTTCTTTCCCTTTGGCATTTGACTTCAATTGCATGGGGCGCGAATCGACATTCGACTAGCCAGAATAGGGCGTTTGCCTGCAAATTCCTATATGACTACCGTGCTACGCTCTCGAGCGCAGGTTTCCTGTCGCCGGTGGGTTCGACCCCCACTCGCTCCGCCATTTCGATTGTTAGGTCGACGGATGTCCCGACGTATTCCAGATGCGCGAGACGGTGTAAATTTGTTCTTGCCATGTGAGTACAACGTGCGTACAATATCTCCTAGCAGTCGAGGTAAGTAAATCCCATGCCGGTCGCCGACGCGAAGAGATCCAGGTTTAATCTGCGTGCTACTACGGTGCAGCGCACGATTATTGAGCGAGGAGCTAGAGTTCAGGGTCAGAACGTCACAGATTTTGTTCTGTCTAGTGCCTATGAAAAGGCCGAACAGGTCCTGGCTGATCAGAGATCGTTTGTGATTCCGCGAGCGAAGTGGGACGCGTTCGTTGCCGCTCTAGATCAGCCAACCACTCGCAAGGCCCGTCTCGCCAGACTGATGTCTGCGCCTTCGATCCTTGAACGCTGAAAAGCCGCCTCTTTCTTCCGTCGAGTTGCTTGCGAAGCACCATGTTGCAGGCGAGTTCGACTGCAAGAAGCACCCGTCTCTCAATGAATGGTTGAAGCGATTCGCTTTGGTAAACCAGCAGAGCGGAACCGCACGCACCTATGTGGTGCATCGCAATAACCGCGTTGTTGGCTATTACTCCCTTTGCCCCGGTAGCGTATTAAGGGAGGAAGCCACGGAACGTGTTGCGAAACACCAGCCTGCCTATCCAATCGGAATTATTTTACTGGCCCGCCTCGCCGTAGATTACTCGGAACAAGGACAAGGTTTAGGGCAGGCGTTGCTAAAGGATGCCCTGCTCAGAGCGTCACAAGCCGCTGACATTATTGGTGCCAGAGCTGTTCTGGTTCACGCTATCGATGAAGAGGCCAGAAAGTTTTACATGCACTTCGACTTCGAGCCTTGCCCGGTGAATGACTTGCATTTGCTGCTCTTGATGAAAGACTTGCGAGCGCTGATCCGGCCCTAGGAGAACTTTGAGCAGAAATCAGAAATACACTGGAGGCACAAACGCTTGAGAACGCTTTGCATTGACTGCATCTCCCGCCCCGCCTAAGATTGTCTTCTCAATGATGCTAAGCAATGATCGACTAAGCACTAAACCATGATCGGCCAGACAATTTCCCACTACAAGATCACAGGAAAGCTGGGCGGCGGCGGCATGGGAGTTGTGTATAAGGCCGAGGACACGCGCCTGCATCGCACCGTCGCGTTGAAGTTTCTGGCGGATGACTCCAAAGATCCCGCGGCTCTCGAACGCTTCCGGCGCGAGGCGCAGGCGGCGTCCGGGCTCAATCATGCCAACATTTGCACGATCTATGACATTGGCGAAGAAGGCGGATCTGCCTACATCGTCATGGAGTTCATTGACGGGCAGACGCTGAAACATCGCATCGAAGGCAAACCGATGCGGCTGACCGAGGTGCTGGAGATCGCGGTGCAAGTTGCCGATGCTCTCGATGCGGCGCACGCACAGGGCATTGTTCATCGCGACATCAAACCGGCGAACATTTTTATCACGCGCAGCGGCCAGGCGAAGGTGCTGGATTTTGGTTTGGCGAAGTACACCGCTGAGGCGCAGGCGAAACACGATGCCGGCGCAACCAGTTCCATGGAAACGGCGGTGAATCCCGACGCTTTGACCAGTCCCGGGATGGCGGTGGGCACAATCGCTTACATGTCACCGGAGCAGGCCATGGGCGAGGAGTTGGACCGGCGCACCGATCTGTTCTCTCTGGGCATTGTTCTGTACGAAATGTCGACGGGAAAACCGGCGTTTTCTGGTCCTACGAGCGCGGCGGTGTTTGATGCGATTCTCAACCGCGCTCCCGTTCCGCCTTTGCAACTCAATCCGCAGCTTCCAGCGAAGCTGCAGGAGATTCTCGGCAAGGCGCTGGAAAAAGATCCCAAGCTGCGTTACCAAACCGCGTCTGATTTTCGCGTTGACCTGCAGCGTTTGCGGCGTGAAGCCGACTCGCACGCGAGCACAAAAATTGCGGTGCAACCCGAACCAGCGGAGGTGATGGTAGCACCGTCAGCCGGCAAGCACGGCGCCGGGCGCGTCATGCCTGTGGCTTGGGCTGTGGCTTCGGGCATCGTCGCGCTAGCTCTGATTTCTGGCGCGTATGTTCTGGGAAAACGCGAGGGCCTCGCTTCCAGCATTACGCCGCCTACTTATCATCAACTGACGTTTCGCGGTGGAACCATCCGCATGGCGCGCTTCGCACCGGATGGAAAAAACATCGTCTACAGCGCGGCATGGGAGGGCAATCCGATCGACCTGTTCGTGACCCGGCCGGACAGTCCGGAGTCGCGCCCGTTTGGATTGTCGAAGGCGGAAGTGTTGTCGATCTCACCCGACGGCGAGATGGCAGTTCTGCTGAACAGTCACAATGTCGATCCTTATACCAATGAAGGTACGTTAGCCAGAGTGCCGCTGGGCGGCGGCGCTCCGCGCGAGGTTTTGGAACATGTGCAGTGGGCTGACTGGTCGCCCGACGGAAGCAATTTCGCCGTGGTGCGGGAGTTCGGTGGACTGACCCGGCTCGAGTATCCCATCGGAAAGGTGCTGTATCAGACGGGGGGATGGCTGAGCCATCCGCGAGTTTCGCCCAAGGGAGACTTGGTGGCTTTCATCGAGCATCCCGTGCGGCGCGACGATGCGGGCATGATTGCCACCGTCGATCTTTCTGGCAACAAGAAAATTTTGTCCACGGGCTGGGAAACCGCATGGGGGCTGGGTTGGTCGCCCAGCGGAAATGAAATCTGGTTTTCCAGCACGCGGATCGGTTACGGGCGATATCTTTCCGCCGTCACGCTGTCAGGCAAGGAGCGACTGCTGGCGCGCGAACCGGGCACTCTCACTCTGCAGGATGTAGCGAAAGATGGGCGAGTGCTGATTACGCGCGACGTTCCGCGGGTGGGCATGGTCGGAATGACGGCAGGGAACAACAAAGAACGCGATCTCTCCTGGCTGGATTGGTCGGCGCCAAAGGATTTGTCACCCGACGGAAAGATGCTTTTGTTTACGGAATCGGGCGAAGCCGGTGGAGAAAACTACTCCACGTACTTGCGCGGGACTGACGGGTCGCCGGCTGTGCGCCTGGGTGATGGGCTGAGTTTTGCGCTCTCGCCGGATGGACGATGGGCTTTAGCGGGTCAGCCGAAGCCTCCCGTTCAGTTTACATTGCTGCCTACTGGCGCTGGAGAATCGAAAGAGCTGACGCACGATCAAGTTAATCGGCTTTGGGCGCGTTGGTTTCCCGATGGCAAGCGATTGTTGTTCTCCGCGGATGAGCCCGGCAAGGGAGTGCGGCTTTACGTGCAGGATGTGAACGGTGGCGCACCAAAGGCTATCACCGGCGAAGGAGTGAACGGCAGCTTGCTCACCATCTCTCCCGACGGCACGCAGGTGGCTATGGTGGGCGCCGATCAGAAACCTGTGTTGCTGAATATCGATAACGGAGAGATTCGGCCAATTCCCGGACTCGATGTTGGGGAAGTTCCCGCGAGATGGAGCAGCGATGGCCGCTCCCTCTTTGTTTACCGGCTGGGCGAAGTTCCGGCCACGGTCAACAAACTCGACCTCGCGACCGGCCACAAACAAATCTGGAAGCAACTGGTTCCGCTGGACGTGTCCGGCGTCACGGACATCAGCTCGGTTCTGATTACGCCCGACGGCAACAATTACGTCTACGAATACGGCCGCACACTTTCAGATTTATACCTGGTGAACGACCTCAAGTAGAAACGGCCTCAAGTAACGATCGATAAGCTAAAGGGACGCACGATGAACATTGCAAATAACATTATCGAACTGATCGGCCACACCCCGCTGGTGAGGCTCAACAAAGTGACGGAAGGCTGCGTGGCCGAGGTGGTTGCGAAGCTGGAAAGCCAGAATCCCATCGGCAGCGTGAAAGACCGCATTGGCGTCAGCATGATCACGGAAGCCGAACGCGCGGGGAAGATTCAGCCGGGAAAGACGGTGCTGATCGAGCCTACCAGCGGCAATACCGGGATTGGACTGGCTTTTGTGGCCGCCGTGAAAGGCTACAGACTGATCCTCACGATGCCCGAGACCATGAGCCTGGAGCGGCGCGTGCTTTTGCTGGCCTTCGGTGCAGAAATTATTTTGACGCCCGGACCGCGAGGTATGAAGGGCGCCATTCTTAAGGCGGAGGAGTTGCTCGCTAGCACGCCCAACGGATACATGCTGCAGCAGTTCGATAACGCTGCGAATCCCAAGATTCACTTCGAAACAACCGGTCCCGAGATTTGGAATGACACTGACGGGCGCGCGGATATCCTCGTCTCTGGCATTGGAACTGGCGGAACGATTACCGGCGTGTGTCAATACATTAAGCCGAAGAAGCCGTCGTTCAAAGCCGTCGCCGTGGAACCGGCGGAGAGCCCCGTGCTCTCGGGAGGAAAGCCGGGACCGCACAAGATTCAGGGGATTGGCGCTGGATTTGTTCCCAGCATCCTGCGCCGGGAATACATCGATGAAGTAATCACGGTTAGCAACGATGAAGCGATTCGCATGGCGCGGCGGTTGCCTCTCGAAGAAGGAGTCTTCGTGGGAATTTCTTCTGGCGCAGCCGTGACAGCTGCTGTGCAGGTGGGCAAGCGTCCGGAGAACGCGGGAAAACTGATCGTGGTGATTTTGCCATCTTTTGGGGAGCGTTATCTCAGCACGGTCCTGTTTGAAGAGCTTCGCACTCGCGCGCAGCAGATTCCGACTGTTCAGCTTCCGGGGTAATCATCGACCAGGAAGTCAGCCGGGCAGCATGGCACCACCGATCCCTGCGGCACTCCCAGCCCGGTTGAAATGTTGTGGAAATCTGGGCGCATCGGGCCAAGACCTCCGCGCTCGCGGGGTGTATGATGATTTTCCATTAAACCAGCCAGTCGTCCAAGTGCAGACCTGCGGAGGGGTTTCATGTCAGCTGTTTTTTCCCGTTGCAAGGGCCCTCAGGCATCAGGAAGAAAAATGAAAAGCAGCCGAGGTTTCGTGTGGGGATGCATCTCGATGCTCGGTGCGTCATTGCTGGCTGCAACTTTGCTGGGACAGGCGGCGCCGGATTCCAAGGCGAACGTGCCTGTCATCATTGACTGGAGCCATCGTCATCTCATTTTTTCGCAGCCCGCGACACCAGAGCAAGCTGCGCGAGTGCAGCAAGATCCTCGGTACTGGCTGCAGCAGCGGCACAGCGAGCTAGCGGCCCAAGCGCCCGAGCCTGCGGCGACGCAAGAAGACAGAGGCCAACCGCAACAGCCGCACAGAGACTGGTCAGAAAATATGGGCGCAGGAGCCAGTGTGGGCGCGGGAAACTTTCCGGCGAAGTATTCGCTGGCTCTTCAGCGCGCCACTTGCGCGAATGCGACGCAGCCCGATTTTGTCGTCTATAGCACGGGACTTCAGGGACAATCGCCTGCCGGGACCGGGCCCGCCAGCCTGGTGGCCTACGACAATATTTATTCCGGTTGTAGCGCTTTTGGCAGCGTGCCATCGGTTTATTGGGCTTACGACACGCTTGGGACAGTGCAGACCTCGCCCACTTTTTCTCTAGATGGCACACAGGTGTTGTTTGTTCAGACCAACACAGTGAGCAATCGCGGAGAGTTGGTGCTGTTGAAATGGACGGCTTCAACTACGGAAACGGTCACCAGCCCGGGCGCGCCTTTGCGAGTGCCGACAACCACGTACCCCAGTTGCCCGGTCCCCTGCATGACCACGCTTCCGCTGACCACAAACCTCGGCGTGCTCAACAGCGACACAACGTCGTCGGCCTTTTACGATTATCTCGACGATGTTGCATGGGTCGGCGATGCCGCGGGCTGGCTGCATAAATTCACTCCCGTTTTCAATGGAACGCCCGCCGAGGTTACAGGCGGAGTGTGGCCCAAGCTCGTGAACTCCGGGACCAAGGCTTTGTCGGACCCCGTGTTCGACGTCGGATCCGGAAATGTGTTCGTGGGAGATCTTGGAGGATTTCTGTACCGCGTCAACTCCAGCACAGCAGCGGTAACTGCCTCCGCGCAGCTCGATTTCGGTACCGGAATCGTTGAAGGTCCTATCGCGGATTCCACTGCGGGGCTGGTGTACGTGTTTGCCTCCAGCGATAACAGCGGGGCTTGCGCGGGCGGCGCCAATTGCGCCCGCGTTTACCAACTGACAACCAGTTTTGCCGCAGCCACGAACGGGAAAAAAGTCAAAGTCGGCGTCAGCACAATCACTGGAACGACGCCGAATCCCATGTACATTGGCTCGTTCGATAGTACGTACGAAAGCTCGACCACCGCCACCGGCAATCTCTACGTTTGCGGCAACACCGGCGGCAAGCCGACGCTCTACCAGATCCCTATTAAAGCGGGCGCACCTGGCACTGCGGTGACTGGTCCGGTACTTGCCAGCGCCACGACCGCGTGTTCTCCAGTCACCGATATTCTCAATCCCAACGCTTCAGGAGGCGCGACGGAATTTCTTTTTGCCAGCGCGCAGGCGAGCGGTACCCCGACCATATGTGCGGCGGGAGGCTGCCTGGTGAATTTTACCGATACGCCTTGGCGAGCCTCGATCAGTTATGCGGTGGGCCAGGAAGTTCTCGATAGCAATTTAAATATTCAAGTGGTGAGCGTTGCCGGCACGTCGGGCGCGGCTGCGCCAACCTGGAGCAAGGTTGTCGGGGCGGCAACCACGGACGGCACCGTTCATTGGCTGGACCAGGGAGTGCTCTCCGCAACTACGCTGGCGGCGTGGAAGGCAAACCATACGTATGCCATCAATACAAAAATCCTGGACAGCAACGGGAACGTGGAACTGGTAACGACCGCCGGCAAATCCGGCGGAAGCACGCCTACCTGGAGCACCGTTGCCGGAGTTGTGACGCATGATGGCACAGCGGCGTGGACGAACCTAGGCTCTGTTGCGACGCATGCGTTGGCTTCCGCTGGCGGAGCCAGCGGAACGATTATCGACAACACTGTGGGCTCGGGCACACTCGCCGGAGCCTCTCAGGTATACTTCTCGACTCTTGGAAACCAGACATGCGGGACGTCAGGCACGGGCGGTTGTGCCGTGCAGGCCTCGCAGTCGGCGCTACAGTAAGGGAGTTCATCGAAATGTCTACGATTGAGTCGTCCAGCAATTCATCTGGTGATGAGGCGCGCTCTGCGGGCGCCACAAAGAAGCCTTATCAGAAGCCGGGATTTCGCTACGAACAGGTTTTTGTAACCTCGGCACTTACCTGCAGCAAGACTGGCACTGGAATTTCCTGCAAGCTCCAAACCCTTAGTGCGTCATGAGGCAACGCGTCATCAGTCGCCCCCCGGACGCTTCCGCAGACGGGCTCACAGCGTTGAAATGCGAGCTCGCGGGTGAGGTTCTGCGGTCGTTCGGCGAACTTCGCTTTACAGCGACTGGCTGGAGCATGCTGCCTGCCATTTTTCCCGGGGACACATTGGTGGTGGAGCGTGCCCACCCGGATAACGTTGTGGTCGGAGACGTTGTGCTCGTCGGACGTGAAGGAAGACTGTGCGCGCATCGCCTAGTGTCAATGATCGCTGGTGCGGAATGTCCAAAATGGATTACCCGTGGAGATGGCATGCCCGGACCAGACCGGCCTGTACTCGCGAACGAGTTGTTGGGCCGCGTGGCTTATCTGATCCGCGCAGGGAAGTTAATCACCGTGCCAACGAAGTTGGGTGTTTTCGAAAAGCTTGTCGCGAAGGTTGTGCAACTCTCGAAGCCTACAGCGCGTGCGCTCGTTTATCTTCAGCAAAGGGTGCACACACCAGAGACCGTTCCTCCTCTTCAGGATCAGCCGTGCCAGGACTAGCTACACAAATCGAACGCTACAGCGTGGTGATCGCGATTGGCGGTGTCTTCGTCAGGCTGAACACCGTTGATGCCGATTTTCTCGAACTGCTCGAGAATCGGTATGCCGACTTTGTCAGCATGGAAGAATTCGCCGAGTACGATTTTGATGTGGACCTCGGCCCGCCAACCTCGGGCTTTACATCAGAGCAGGCTCGCGTCAGCCGCCATGCAGGCCGATGGTTGCTGCAGCGTGGGGACTTCCACGCTGAGTGGGACCCGGTGACGCGGCACGGCAGCATTCGCCAGACCTCGAATCCATATTCCATCGATGCGGTGCTGCGCATTGTGCATACGCTGGTGCTGGCCAGGCAGGGCGGATTTCTGTTGCACTCCGCCAGCGCCGTTCGCAACGGCAAAGCTTTTCTGTTTGCCGGCGTCTCGGGAGCGGGAAAGACAACCATTTCGCGCCTTGCGCCTGCCGATACCACGCTGCTTACCGATGAGATCTCATATGTTCGCAAACTCGATGACGGCTACGTGGCCTTTGGCACACCCTTCACCGGAGAACTGGCGAAGCTTGGCGAGAATACTTCCGCGCCCATCGGTGCGCTTTATCTTCTCGTGCAAGGCCACGAAAATCGTATCGACCCGGTGACCGCAGCCGAAGCTGGGCGCGGTCTTCTGGCTAACATGCTTTTCTTTGCCGAGGATCAGGAGATGGTTCACTCCGCATTTGAAGCAGCATGCGACTTCGCCGATCAGGTTCCGGTGTACCGGCTTACTTTCGTGCCGGATGCGCGGGTGTGGGAGATGATCGGATAAAGGATAAAGAATTGAAGAGTGATCGGTGATTCCTAAGTATGAATAAGAAAATCTATATCGCCCGCAGTCCGCGTATTGCAGCCCGCATGCTGGGGGAAGAAATGCTGGTAATGTCGGGCCAAGGCTCGACGCTGTTTACGCTGAACCCCACCGCGACTGTTCTCTGGCAGGCCGCCGACGGTGCGACGCCGCTCGAAGAAATTGTCGACCGCCGCATCTGCACTAAGTTCGAAGTGCAGCCCGAAGAAGCCTTGCGCGATGCCGAAGCGCTGGCCGAAGATTTAGCCAACCACGGAATTCTGCTCATTTCGGAAGGACCGATTTCAGGACAACCGATTACTCAGGAAGCGAACTCCAAGCGGGATGCGCCGGTACAGGTGACTCGATGAGCGCTCTGCTGCGGGAGATGGGAGAACGCGCTCTGCAACTTGGCATTCCGTTCAGCGCGCAGCTCGATCTCACTTATCGTTGCAACGAGCAGTGCGTGCACTGCTATCTCGATCACGTCGATCACGGAGAGATGACGACGGCTGAGATCAAACGTCTTCTCAAGGAGATGGCGGAAGCCGGCGTTTTCATTCTTACCTTCAGCGGCGGTGAGATTTTTCTGCGCAAGGACTTCTTCGAGATTTTGGAGTGCGCCCGCTCCCTTACCTTCTGCATCAAGCTCAAGACGAATGCGGTGCTGATTCGCGAAGCACAGGCGGCACGGCTGCGCGATCTCGGCGTGGAATCGATTCAAATCAGCATTTATTCGCACCGGCCCGAGGTGCACGACGCAATCACAAAGGTTCCGGGCTCGCTGCGCAGATCGATCGACGCGATTCGATTTCTAAAATCGCAGGGTCTAAAGGTCATCCTCGCCAACGTGCTGATGACCGAAAATATGCAGGACTATCACGGCGTGCGTGCGCTGACCGACGAACTGGGCGCTGAATACACGCTCGACCCGACCATCACGCCGAAGATGGACGGTGACCGATCGATTCTCGATTTGAACGCGGGCGAGACCGCGCTGCGTCATCTCTTTCGCGACGAACTGCTCGTCGGCAACGCCGATGAGTTCTGCGCGCCGCCACCCGTCCCGCAGGAGCACGACGGGCAAGTGCATTCTGCGGAGAGCATGGATTCTTTGCCGTGCAGCGCCGGCCACACCGCTTGCTACGTTTCTCCATACGGCGAGTTTTATCCCTGCGTGCAATTTCCCTTATCCTGCGGCAACGTGCGCCAACAGCGGTTCATCGACATCTGGCGCAACTCTGAGCAGTTGAAGGAAGTTCGATCGATTCGCCTGCGGGATATGTCCAGTTGTTCCCAGTGCGCGCATGGCTCGACCTGCACTCGCTGCCCGGGCCTGGCATTCATGGAAGGAAACATGCGAGGCCCATCCACCGCCGACTGCGAGAAGTCCTATGCACGCACGGGCATTCCTTCGGCGAATCTACTGGCGAAAAAGGAACGCGGCCCGGTGCCACGGCTGGTTCAAATTCAGATTGTTCCGGCGATCACCGGCAGCAGACTTTCCGGCATTAGAGCATCCCAATCGCTATAGCGACACACTCTTCCCTGCGAATTCCTTCCCTAATACTGCATTGACAGATGATTACAAGTATTTCGTTGCTCGCTCGTACACTACCCGTTCGTAATGCTGGATCGGTCAACTGTTGCGGATAGCATTTTGAAACGGTCCCTCACTCTTTCAGCGAGTACCTGGACCAGACAGAGGATTGTCATGCGCAGCTTGTGCAAAGTCGGTCTGATTTTGTCGGCAGTGATGGCTTCGTTCGTTGTGGTGTGGGCGCAGGATTCGCCATCTCTCGGTGACTTGGCGCGTCAACAGCGCCAGCAAAAAGAGCAATCGAAAGCCGCGCCTGACAAAGACGCAAAAACTTCCAAAATCATCACGAATGAAGAAATGCCCTCCCACACGGAGCCGCAGCCAGTACGCGCGGCGAGTAGAGGAAACCACGATGCGCTGCCCGATGCTCCCAACGAACCTAAACAATCCGCCGAGCATTGGAAGTCGCAGATTATCGCGCAGAAAAATCAGATTGCAACTCTTCAACGGCAGGTTGACGAACTGAGCGAATCGATCCGCTTCGCTCCCGCCAATTGCGTCGCCAACTGCGTAGGCTGGAACGAACGCCAGCGGGAGAAACAGCAGCGGGCAGAATCGATGCAATCTCAGCTGGACGAGGAAAAACGACGCCTGGAAGACTTGCAGGATTCCGCGCGCAGACAAGGCTACGGCAGTTCGGTGTATGACCCGTAGGCAGGAATTCGATGGTGGAAATTCTAGGAAAGTGTAACGCCGCTGCCTGAACCAGGAAGCGGCGTTTTTACTGACTTGAGCTTGGATACAAATTGCATCCAGTTATTTGCTCGTCTTCGTCTTCGGATAAGGGTTTGCATACTTCAAAACAGTGGACAGATCCGTGCCGCGAATAATACCGTCAGAATGGTAGAGCAATCCCCATGAGTCGATGGTTGACATGTCAGGAAAGATGCAAGCTTCCAGCACTTCATCCGTGGTGCGTAACTCGACCCATCCTCCTCCAGCGGCATTGATGCCACCAAACAGATCCGATCCACCCAGCTGCGTGCAATAAAGCGATGCGGGATTGCCTTCTCCCTGCCCATTCCAAGCGACTTCCGCGTAATACGCCAGCGCGGCAAGCGTGGGCTTCTGGGTGAACAGGGTCTGAATCAGAACGCGAATCCGCGAACCATCCGACGACGAAGTGTACTGACAGAAATCTCGACTGTTTTCGAGCGGCAGCCAGCTTCCGATTGGACCGTTCGTGCCGTATACCGGAATGCGGCTCTCCACCACTCCACCCGTACTGGTGCAATAAGCCTCTGCAGCGGCTGTGGTGTAAGTGTCAGCACTGGTTGCGGTTTGCGCGGTCGCGCTGAAGAGCGTTCCGAACGCGATCAGCATCGTTGCTATTTCGACAAACTTCTTCGTCATTCGCATGATTGTTTCCCCCCTGGGGTTGCGACGCTCAACAAATCTTTCGGCGGCGTGAAGGTCTGAAAGTCTACCACGCTCGGGCGCTCATGAACCGGATCTTTTTTCGCAGTCAACCATCCCAAAAGCCTTATCCCGCGCGGATCTGCGTGGGAAAAGCGGAACCGAGGGTCATCTTCATCCGCAGATTGCAGATCGGACATGAGAGGCTTTTGGAAATTTTTCGTCTTCCTTCAAACCTCTCAACCATGCGAGATTAGTTCATGCCTCTTGTGGTTCGTCCTTCACGTATTCATTCCGTTGGTGTCTTTACCAACGCGCCCATTCGCAAGGGCGCTCGCGTCGTCGAGTATGTTGGACCGCGCATCAGCCCGGAGGAAGCCGACCGGCTCTACACCGGCGCGCCCCGCACTTATCTCTATGGCTTGGACGATGGCAAGACTGTCATCGATGGCGAAGGCATCGGGGCGTACTTGAACCATTCCTGCAATCCCAACTGCGAGGTCGATGAAATTAAGAATCGCGTGTGGATCGTGGCGCTGCGCGATATCGCCGCCGGAGAAGAACTACTCTGGGATTACAACCTCTACGATGATGAAGACCCTGCTCCGTGCCACTGCGGATCGCCCAAATGCCGCGGCACCATGTATTCGCGGGAATGGATCGCGAAATTGCGGCGGCACGCAGCACGCAAGACGAAACCGAAGAAGAAAGCGATTCAGAAAAATTAAAAGCGCGCCTTGTAGAAAGGCGCGCCGGGTGCTGTGCTCCAGATCGCTGATCGGGCCTTACCTTGCCGCCAGCAGTTCCCCTCTCTTCGGCTCGGACAGAGTGATTTGATCTTCATCATCGTCCTTGATTGTGGTGTGAGTTTTCGCCACGAGCATGTAAATCGAGGGCACGATAAACAGCGTGAACGCTGTGCCGATGATCATGCCGCTGACCAGCATAATACCGATGCTGTTTCGGGCTCCAGCGCCCGGCCCTCTCGCGAAAACGAGGGGGAAGTGACCGAAGACGGTGGCAGCAGTGGTCATCAGGATTGGCCGGAGCCTGGTGCTGGCTGCACCGATGATGGCCTGCAGCTTCGTGACGCCGGTCTCCTGCAAGTGGTTGGCGAATTCCACGATCAGAATTCCATTCTTTGAAATTAGGCCGACCAAGGTAATCAAGCCAACCTGGCTATAGATATTCAGCGTCGTGAATCCGAGAAACGAGAACATCAGCGAGCCGGACATCGCCAGGGGCACAGAACCGGCAAGAATGATGAACGGATCGCGAAAGCTCTCGAACTGCGCCGCGAGCACGAGATAAATAAGGATCGCCGAGAGCAGAAACGTTCCCAGGAATTTGCTGCCTTCCACGCGCAGCTGACGAGACTCACCTGCATAGTCCACCGTGAAACCTTGCGGCAATACCTGCTTTGCCGTGTCTTCCAGAAACTTCAGCGCTTCATCGAGCGGAACGTTGGGCGGAATCACACCCTGGATGCGCACCGCGTTCAACTGCTGAAATTTGTTCAACGACCTCGGTTCAGTGGTCGTTTTCAAAGTCGCGAAGGTCGAGAGCGGCACCAGCTTGTCGGCTGAGCCCTTTACATAAATGTTAGAAAGTTGCTCGGGCGTGAGACGTTCGACACGCGACACTTGTGGAATCACTTTGTAGCTACGCCCTTGAATGCTGAAGCGGTTGACATAGTTGCCGCCAAGCATGGTGGAAAGATCCTGCCCGGCCTGGCTTAAGTCCACACCCTGCGAACGGAGTTTGTCGCGATCGAAGACAACCTCGGTTTGCGGTTGATCGAACTTCACATCGGTGTCGGCAAAAATGAACTTGCCGCTGGCCATCGCCTTTTGCACAATCTGCTCGGCGAGCTGGCTGACTTGCTCCGGCTCGGCCGCGGATACGATCGCGAAATCAACCGGGAAGTTGCCGCCTCCGGGAAGCGGCGGAGGGGTCAACGGAATCACGCGGACCCCGGCAATTTTCGAGAGCTTTCCGGCGGATTCCGCGAGCAACTGTTGAGTAGTCTTGGTGCGCTGGCTCCAGGGTTTAGTGACCATGCCGCCGAAGCCGCCGCTGGGATTCGTAATCTGGAAAACGCTCCCCATCTCGGGAAACGACTTGTACACGTCGTAAACCTGCGAAGTAAACAGGTTCGTCTGATCGAGGGTCGAGTTTGCCGACGACTGAATGACGCCAAAGACAACTCCCTGGTCCTCGGTAGGCGCAAGTTCGCGCTGCGAGAACATGTAGAAAGGAATCATGAGCAAAGCGACAATCACCCACAGCGTGAGGACCACTGGGCGATATTGCAAAGTCCCCGTAAGCAAGCGAGTGTATAGACCTCGCACCCGGTCGAATTGACGGTTGACAATGCCAGCGAAACCCTTCTCGGTGTCACCGGCACGCAATAACTTTGATCCCATCATCGGCGAAAGCGTAAGCGCCACGATACCTGAAACGACGACAGCGCCGGCCAACGTGAAGGCGAACTCGCGGAAGAGAGCGCCGGTCAATCCTCCCTGAATGCCGATTGGCGCATATACAGCCGCCAAAGTAATCGTCATGGCAATGATCGGGCCGACCAGTTCGCGAGCTGCATCTTCCGCCGCGTGGAAGGGCGACTTGCCCATCTGCAGGTGTCGCTCGACGTTTTCAACCATGACGATGGCATCGTCCACGACCAGGCCGACGGAGAGAACGATCGCCAGCAACGTGAGTAGGTTGATGGTGAAGCCGGCGATCAACATCAAAAAGAATGCGCCAATCAACGAGACTGGAATGGCGACGATAGGAATCAGCACCGAGCGGAATGATCCCAGGAACAGGAAGATCACGACGACCACGATCAGCAGCGTCTCCGTCAGAGTGTGCAGAACTTCGTTGATCGCGTCCTGAATATATTCCGTCGAGTCGTACGGAATTCCTAACGTCATTCCAGTGGGGAGCTGGTCCCGAATGCTGGGAAGAGTCTTGCGCACATCCTGAATGACTTGCAGAGAGTTCGCCGTGGGCAGGACCCAGATTCCCATGAAGGTTGCGGTCTCGCCGTTGAAGCGAACGTCCTGGTCATAGTTTTCTGCGCCGAGTTGCACGTCGGCGATTTCTCCAATACGAACCACCACGCCGTTCTCTTGCTTGACGATCATCTGTTTGAAGTCGTCGGGCGTGCGCAGGTCGGTATTGGCGACCAAGTTTACCGAAACCATCGAGCCCTTCGTGCTTCCGAGAGCCGACAAATAATTGTTCTTCGACAAAGTATCCCGCACGTCGGACGGAGAAACGCCGTGCGCCGCCATCTGATCGGGCTTCAGCCATAAGCGCATGGCAAAAGTACGATTACCCAGAATATCGGCGCGCTGCACCCCGCTCACGGCGCTGAGTTTGGGTTGCACGACTCGGGTCAGATAGTCGGTGATTTGGTTTTCGTCGAGGTCCTTGGACGAAACCCCGATATACATGGCGGCGAACTGCGTATCGGCCGTCTCCAGGTCGATCACCGGCACTTGCGACTCTGGCGGCAGATCGTTCTTCACCTGCTGGACCTTGGCTTGAATCTGAGTGAGCGCGGCATTCGTGTCGTAGTTCAACTTCAGGTGAACGGTGATCGTGCTCAGCCCCTGCGCGCTGGTCGACTCCATGTAGTCGATGCCGTCGGCGCTGGCGATCACGCGCTCCAGCGGCGTGGTGATGAAACCGCGCACCAGATCGGCGTTCGCACCCACGTACACGGTGCTTACCTGGATCACTGCGATATCGCTCCGGGGATATTGCCGGACACTTAACGAGCGCACCGCTTGCAGACCAGCAATGATGATGACGAGGTTCACCACCATCGCCAGAACCGGACGTCTTACGAACAGATCAGTGAACTTCATGCGTACTCCTCATACAGGCAGGTACTGCGCTTGATTTCTTGACTTCGCAACTCTCAATTAACTCTCGTCGGGTTTAGGATTCGGATTATTACCGGGTTTCACGCTGTTGTTCACCAGAACCGGCGCGGCATTTCGAAGGCGGAAAACCCCCGAGCTGACGACTTCGTCGCCGGCATTGATTCCGGAAGTGATGGCTACCTGATCGCCCCGGCTGCCTTCGATCTTCACAACTTGCTGTTTCACGCCGCGGTAGGTATTGCCTTTCTGGTCTTTCATCTCTGCCACGACGAATACGGAATCGCCGTAAGGCGCGTAGTTGATGGCGGAGGCCGGCAGCGGAATCACGTCGCGCGGTTTGCCCAGCGGCAGTTCCACCTGCACGTACATTCCGGGGCGCAACCTGCCAGCCTGATTCTGAAACGTCGCCTGCACTTGTATATTGCGAGTTTGTTCATTGACCACCGAATCGAGCGCGGTAATCTTGCCATTGAATACCACACCTGGAAGATCGGTGGTGGTGACCTGCAGGGCGTGGCCAATCGACATCTTGGGCGTGTCTTGCTGCGGCACGCCGAAATTGACGTAGATCGGATTCAGCGCCTGCAGCGAAACAATCGCCTGGCCGGCGGCCAGGTATTGGCCCAGGCTGATCTGGCGAATTCCGAGGATTCCCGAGAACGGGGCATGAATCGTCTTGCGGGCGATAGAAGCCTTGATCTCGCCCACCTGAGCTTCGGTAGCCTTTTGCTGGGAGGCGGCGTTGTCGTACTCCGACTTAGAGATGACGCCGGCCTTCACCAGTTCCTCCGACCGTCCGTATTGAATGCGGGCCAGATCGCGCTGGGCCTCTATATTGGCAAGTTGGGCCTTTTCCTGCCGGATATCGAGCTCCACTAGAATGTCGCCCTCTTTTACGGACTGACCCGACTCAAAATGAATCTTATCGACCGTGCCGGGCAGATCCGCACCCACAGTGACGCCCTGAATAGCCGTCGCGGTCCCGATCACCTCTAAAGTTGTCGGCCAGGTTTCACGGTTGGCGACCACGGTTGTGACCGCCGTAGGCGGCGGCGCGAAGCTTGCGCCCATGGCTATGGCCGTTTCGACCTGGCGGTATTTCACAAAACCCAGCCCACCTAAGAGGGCGGCTACGATGACCAGAACTAAAATGAATCGTTTCGCCATGTATTCTCCGCAAAAATAACAAAAACGCTAAATTTCTGTTTTATCGTTTGACGACGATGGTGCCCCAGCGGTTATCAACTATTGATAGCGCAAAACAGGGAAAAGATTCAGTATCGTGGCGGCTCTCCGGCATTATTTGAGGCAGAATTCTCTGGTCAGCCGGGAGCCGCGCCTTGATTTTCCTTCCCTTATCGCTAGAGGCGAACCGGAGCGCATAAAATTGCCGCTCTCGATAATTTTTTGATCTGGTGTCCTCGACGGATATCAGGTTGAGATTCTGGGAACCATAGATTCTGAGAATCGGGGAAAGCCCTTATTCAAAAGGAGGTACCCGGAGCGCCACTATCCTCACGACCTGGCTGACTCTGTTAAATTGTTTCCCTATGCAGTTCTCTATTCGCCCTAGGCGCAGCTTCGCCAGCGATAACAACGCCGGCATCCATCCTGAGATTCTCGAAGCGATTAACCGCGCCAACCAGGGTCACGTCGTCGCTTACGGAGCCGACGCTTACACCCTCTCAGCGGTTGAGAAGTTCGAAGAGCATTTCGGACCGGATATTGCTGCCTTTTTTACTTTCAACGGAACCGGCGCGAACGTCCTGAGCCTTCAGTCTCTAACCCGGTCGTTTCAATCGGTCTTGTGCAGCTCCTATGCACACATCTATACCGACGAATGTGGGGCGCCGGAGAAACATACCGGCTGCAAGCTGATTCCCTTGCCGCAGGAAAACGGCAAGATAAGCCTAGAGGCCGTCCGCCATGCCTACCACGGCATTGGCGACGAGCATCATTCGCAGCCGCGCGTGATTTCCATTACGCAATCTACAGAGATGGGGACGGTCTACCAACCGGAAGAAATTCGAGCGCTAGCGCAGTTCGCCCATGAAAATAAAATGTTCCTGCATGTCGATGGAGCTCGAATCGCCAACGCCGCCGCCTCCCTGGGGCAGAACCTACGCGAAGCGACCCGCGATCTCGGCGTGGATGTGCTCTCTTTCGGCGGGACAAAGAACGGAATCCTCGGCGGCGAGGCGGTCGTTTTTTTTCAGCCTGAGCTTGGCGATGACTTTCTCTATCTGCGGAAACAAAGCATGCAGCTTGCGTCGAAGATGCGATTCATCGCCGTACAGTTCGGGGCTCTGCTCACCGATGACCTCTGGCGGCGTAGCGCTGAACATGCCAACCGCATGGCTCGCCTACTGGAAAAGGAAGTAAGTCGCATTCCCGGAATCAAAGTTATTTGGAAAGTCGAGGCCAACGGAGTTTTCGCCCAGATCCCCCGCCACGCCATCGAAAAAATCAAGCAACATTACTTCTTCTATATGTGGATGGAAGAGGAATCGATCGTGCGCTGGATGTGCTCGTTCGACACCACGGAAGAGGATATCCGCGATTTTGTGAGGGTGGTCGCGGAGGCGGTGAAGGAGTGACGGAAGATACTCAAGCGTACGGTTAGCGATTGCTTTTTCGGCCATTATTGACTAAATTGACGCATTCCCCTATTGCGCCCGCGTTTAAAATCGACTATCCGGTCCCAGGAGTTTTCATGAGTCGGAAGTGGCTGAGCATTATCGCCCTTATTGCTACCGCGAGCTCACTGCTCGTTGTTTCCAGTTGCGGTGATCCTCAGGAGTTGGTGTCGATCACGGTTCAGCCCGGAACGGAAACTTTCGGCACTTCGAGCACTCCAGTATCCTCGCTTGCAGGCGCGCAGGTGCAACTGCGGGCATTGGGAAATTACATTCACCCTCCGGTCACGAAGGACATAACGAATCAGGTAACCTGGGCTTCGAACACTCCGCAAATGGTTACGGTCAACTCTTCGGGACTCATCACCGTGACTGGTGGCCCGTGCGGCGGGACGCTTGTTTCCGCCACTGTGACTACGAACCACGACGGCTCGGGCGTGTCCTCTTCTGGGGCAGTCGTGACCGGCTACATGACCGCCGACGTCGTATGCGACACAACCGGTAGCGTTGGCGGTTCGGAGCCTATCCTGACTGTAAGCTTCCTGGGCAGTGGAACTGGAACCGTCTCCTCTGCTTTAGGTTTCAGTTGTGCAAGCACAGCGGGTAGCTGCGTGGACAGTTTCCCATCTGGTACTACGGTTACCCTGACAGCTACTCCGATTGCGCCCTCAACCTTCGGTGACTGGTCCGGGGGTTGCACAGGAACTTCAACCTGCGTTCTCCTAATGGAAAGCGACACCACTGTGACGGCAACCTTCAACTGAGCAAGAGCGCAGAATCATCAAGGGCTTTGCGCCGTCACTCATCTTCATTTAGAAGCTTTTCCAGCGTAGCTTTGTGCTTAATGGGATATTTTTTCTTGTGCGGAACTACCTTCGCCGCGGGAGGCGCGCCCATGCGTTCCCGGGCCAGCTCTTTCACGGCCTGCACGGCTTCAAACCGCTTCACTTTCTTCTTGCGCGCCATAACATACATGTTGCCATAGCATTGTCTGCCGCAAAACTGTAATAATCGTTCTGTCGACTTTGAGTTAACCGCCGGACAGCAAAAACTCTGACCGGCGAACAATGAGCGACTAAAGAGCCATCATGGAAGAGCGCGATTTTTTCGACGAACGTACCGAGAAGAAAGTTGCAACGCTGAACTGTCCCCACTGCCACCAGCCCGCTGAGTATGACGTCACCTGGGTAGTACGCACCAAGAAACGCCAGCTTCCGGGCGGTCGCGCCGACGAGCGCGACCGCGCCCGTTTCGCCAAAGCTCGCTCCTACATGCTGCGCAAAGACGATCTCATGGCCTGCAAAAATATGCGCTGCCGTAAACGGTTTGAGATTTCAGGAGTGCAGTCCGTGGTGTTTACCGAGTGATTTGGGGCGCCTACCGATTAAGCAATTGGCAATTAGCATTTTGGGCTCAACAAGCGCCGCACGGGCCTCGCCCTTCTTTTTCTCTTTAACATCCACCCTTCCTTATTAGGCCGCGTTTGCTAATTGCCAAGTGCTAATTGCTGAATGCTCATTTATACTGACAAGTTTTCCATTGGACGCCCGAGGCTACAGGGTCAAGGAGTCGTGTTTTGAAAATCCTGGTCTGCATGAAGCAGGTGCCACAGAAAGATGCGCCGCTCAAGCTCAACGAAACCGGCGCATGGATCCGCGAAGACGTTTCGTATGAAGTGAACGAGCCCGACGCGTTCGCTCTCGAAGAGGCGTTGCGTCAAAAAGAGAAGCATACCGGGGAGGTAGTGGTCATCACCTCCGGCCCCGCGCGCTCCCAACAAGTGCTCCGGGAAGCCCTAGCCAAGGGTGCCGACCGAGCCATTCATCTCGAAGACAATACCTTCGTCGGCCTCGACGCTTTCAATACGGCGAAGGCCTTCGCTGCCGCGATCAAAGATGAGAAATTCGATCTGATCTTCACCGGCTTGCAATCCGACGATTACGGGTACGCGCAAACCGGAGTTATCCTGGCCGAGCTTTTGGGTTGGCCGCACGCGACCATCATCATGCAGATTGAAAAGACAGACGGAGGCATCAAAGTAAAGCGCGAACTCGAAGCGGGATTCTTTCAATTCGTCGACATGCCCTTGCCCGCCGTGCTGACGATCCAATCCGGCATCAACAAGCTGCGCTATGCGACGCTGATCGGCATCAAGCAGGCCAAGAACAAGCCGCTGCGCAAAGTGACGCTCGCCGAAGTGCAATCGGCGATCGGCGACAACCTGCAAAAGATCGAACGCCTTTATGTTCCGCAGAAAACGAAAAAGACCGAGCACATTGAAGGATCGCCGGCGGAGATCGCGAAAAAGTTAGTGGATAAACTGCGCAACGAATTACGTGTGCTGTAAATGATCGCGTGTGTTGTTGAACCATGTGGATTGAGTGAAGCTCGGATTATTTTCACCTAAGGATTTGTGACGTGACCCTTTTGTCCCAAACGCCGTCCTCCCAGAATTGGAGTGCGGCTTGCTATGCGACCAATGCTCATTTCGTGCCTGCACTCGGGCAGCCTGTGTTGGATTTGCTCCAGCCGCAGCCCGGCGAGCGCATTCTTAATCTGGGTTGCGGAGATGGAGTCCTGACCGAAAAACTGGTCGTGCTCGGGGCCAAGGTGGTCGGCATCGACAATTCGCCAGACATGATCGCCGCCGCACGCCGGCGCGGGATCGATGCGCGAATGATGGACGCGAGAGCGCTAACCTTTGAAAACGAATTCGACGCAGTCTTTTCCAACGCCGCGCTGCACTGGGTGAAGAACGATCCGGACGCGCCAATCGCCGGTGCATCCCACGCGCTGGTGTCGGGAGGAAGATTCGTTGGGGAATTGGGCGGACACGGCTGTGTCAGTACGATTACCGTTGCGCTCATGGTCGCACTTGAGCGCGGTGGCGTTCCGGATGCCGCTTCGTGGATTCCGTGGTATTTCCCGACTGTCGACGAATACGAAACGCGTCTGCGACGGGCCGGCTTTGTGCCGCAGAGTGTCCAGTTGATTCCCCGCCCCACGCCGCTGCCAACCGGAATGCGCGGGTGGCTAGAGACATTCGCCAATCCATTTTGCGCCGCGCTTGCGCCGAATGAGCGCGGCGATTTTCTTGACGAAGTCACGGCATTGCTTAAACCGGTTCTGTGCGATTCTCAGGGGCGCTGGACCGCAGACTATATCCGCCTTCGCTTTGCTGCGATCAAGCCCTGAGCCATGGAGCGGATCTCATCACAAGCGCGGCAAACAGAAGGCTCAGCGTATGGGCATCGTCCCACAAGGACGGCACCATAAAACGCTCTCTTGAAGGGATTTAATGACTGACACCATCCTTGTAATCGTCGAACAGCGCGAAGGCAAACTCAACCGCGTCTCCTGGGAGACCATCGCCGCTGGGCAAGCCATCGCCGCCGCCACCGGCTGGGCGCTCGAAGCGGCAGTCGCCGGAGCCAATCCCACCGGTTTTGCTGAGGAAGTCGCCGCGAAGAAACTTGCCAAGGTCTACGCGGTCGAGTCGCCGAAGCTCGAGCCCTACACGCCTGACGCCTTCGCCGCCGCGCTTAAGCAACTCATCACCGCGAAGGGGCCAAAGCTTGTCCTGATGCCGCACACCTACCAAGTGCGCGACTTTGTTTCCAAGCTTGCCACTGCCATGGGACGTGCCGTCATCAGTGACTGCATCGGTTTCAAACACGAAAACGGAAAGCTGGTCTTTACGCGTCAGATGTTCCAAGGAAAATTCGCCGCCGATGTCAGTTTCAATTCCGATGCCCCGTGGTTTGCTACCTTTCAGAACGGCGCATTCCGCGGAGACAAAGCCGAGGCTGGCACCAGCGCCGCCCCGGTCGAGACTGTAACTGTGGAGATCGCCGACAACGTCATTCGCAACAAACCACAGGAAGTGTTCAAAGAGGCCAAGCAAGCGGTCGACCTGACGCAAGCCGAAGTGATTGTGGCCGTGGGCCGTGGCATCAAAGAACAAAAAAACATCGAGATCGCCAAGCAACTTGCCGACGCGCTCGGCGCCGACCTTGCCGCCTCGCGCCCCATCTGTGACAGCGGCTGGCTCCCCATGGACCGCCAGATCGGCTCATCGGGCCAGACGGTTGCGCCCAAGCTTTATCTCGCCCTCGGCATCAGCGGCGCCATTCAGCACATCGTCGGCATGAAAGGATCGCGCACCATCATTGCCGTGAATAAAGACTCTGAAGCGCCGATCTTTGAGATCGCCGATTATGCAATCGTGGGAAACTTATTTGATATCGTGCCGCCGTTGACTGAGGAAGTAAAGAAGGTGAGGGCGGGCGGATAGCTACCCTAGACCGTACATTCTTTGTGTAAGGTTCAGCCTAATACTCAGCTTTGGATGGCCGATTTTTTTCAGGTTAGTACCCCTGTACCAGATAGTCGGTCTGTCCTTTGCGAAGTCTGGATTTCCGACGAGCAAAGGAAGCGTGAATCGATTCATGCCTTTAATGTCAACTAGTTTGTATTCGCGCTTGAATCCAACGCCCCGCTGTTCCCGAATCAGATATTGGTGTTCATGCAATGAAACAAGGCACCCGTTTTCAAAAGGATATAGCACATTCCGTAGAGCTCTGAAGTATGGTGTAGTCGTTCGCGCCAGCCGCCTACAAGCGGCGGTGCCGAGAGACATCGCTAACTTAACCACGATCTCGTGCACCGTAGGTTCCTCCTTGAACTCTTATGAGGAGATGTTAGTTCAGGTTCGGTTCAAAAACGTCTCTCATGTACCCCTAGATTATTACCTTGGTAATCGCCTAGTTTCAGCACTGGCTGACAATGGCGCAGATTTTTTGAAAGTATCCAATATTGACCAGTTTTATGACTATAGGTAAAATTATGGTCATGAAGAGCATTCCCATTTCTGAGTTCAAGGCCAAGTGCCTCGGCCTTATTGAGCAGGTCGACAAAACGCGACAGCCACTGCGGATCACGCGCCATGGGCGTCCTGTTGCCGAACTAGTCCCCGCGGGTCCGGATCGCAAACGAAAGTTTCTCGGAGATATGGCAGGAACGGTCGAGATTCTCGGCGACATCGTTTCCCCCGTCATCGATCTCGATGAGTTTGAGGCCTATCGCGATTGAAACTGCTGCTTGATACCCACATTTGGATATGGGCCAAGTCGGACGCGGCGCGTATTGGGAAGCGTGCCGCGCAAGAACTCTCGAACCGAGACAATGAACTCTGGATTTCTCCAGTGAGCGTGTGGGAAGCGTTGGCGTTAATGCAGAAGGGCCGGATTCGTATGGAGAATCCATTGTTGTGGGTCGAGCGCGCTGCCGAACAAATGCACGAAGCACCTTTGACAAATGAGATTGTATGCGTCGCTCTTACTCTTCACTTGCCCCACGCCGATCCCGCGGATCGTTTTCTGGCGGGGACGGCGAGGGTCCTAAACCTGACGTTAGTAACTGCCGACCGGAAATTGCTCGGTCTCGGTGATATTGCCAGCCTAGCCAATGACTAAAGAACGGATAACTAGAGGACTGGGATGTTGATCTTCCGCAAGCCGATTGAAGGCATCGAACGCCCACAGATGCCCTCCGACGTAGTGATCGTTGGTGGCGGTCCGGCCGGTATGGCCTGTGCGCTGCGCCTGTCGCAACTCATCGACGCACACAACGCAGCACATCCGGACTCGCAGCTCAGTAAAGAAAACATTTACGTGCTCGAAAAAGCCCGCGAAATAGGCCAGCATTGCCTCTCCGGTGCGTTGCTCGATCCGCGATCTATGCGCGAACTCCTGCCCGGATTCGAGAAAGAAGCTCCGCTCGACGCCGAAGTTACAAAAGAAGCTGTTTACTTTCTCACCGAGAAAAGTAAATTCAAGCTACCCATCACTCCGCCGCCGCTGCGCGATCACGGCAACTACGTCATCTCGCTCAACCGTTTCGTGAAGTGGCTCGGCGGCAAGGTGGAAGAGACCGGAATCACCATCTTCACCGGATTCGCCGGATCGGAACTCTTGTTCGATGGTAATCGCGTCACCGGCGTCCGCACTGACGACAAGGGTGTCGATAAGGAAGGCCATCAGAAATCGAACTTCGAACCCGGCTACGATCTCAATGCGAAAGTTGTAATCCTTGCCGAAGGCCCGCGCGGGTCGTTGACCAAGCAACTCGTAAATAAGTTCGATCTCGCCAGGAACGCCAACCCACAAACCTACGGCGTAGGCGTGAAAGAACTCTGGGAGGTTCCCTCCGGCCGCATCGCCCCTGGCGAAGTTATTTATACGATGGGCTGGCCGCTCACCACTAAAGTATACGGCGGCGCGTGGATTTACGGCGGCAAAGACAACGTGGTCTCACTGGGCTTCGTCACCGGACTCGATTATCCCGACCCGCGCCTCGATCCACAGCGCGTGCTGCAGGATTTCAAGCAGCATCCTTTCGTCGCGAAGTTGCTCGCAGACGGCAAGATGATCCGCTACGGCGCGAAGTCGATGCCGTACGGCGGCTGGTGGGCGATTCCGCCCGTCGCGGGCAACGGATGGATGATCCTTGGCGACTCTGCCGGATTTCTCAACTCGGCGCGCCTCAAGGGAATTCATCTCGCGATCAAAAGCGGCATGCTCGCCGCCGAGACAGCGTTCGAAGCGCTAATCAAAGACGATTCGTCGGCTGCAGCGCTAAGTTCGTATCAAAAGAATGTGGAATCGAGTTGGATCAAAGACGAGCTATGGAAAGTTCGCAACATGCACCAGGGCTTCGAACACGGATTCTACGTTGGCATGTTTCATACCGCACTGCAAATGGTCACCGGCGGGCGCGGTGTGAGAAATCGGTATCCTGCGCATGCCGGCTACGAGCACATGCGCAAGCTTGCCGAGTTACCCGCCGACGGAGGCGCTGAAGCCCATCTGCTCGGCCCAGCCAAAGGCGACGGCAAGCTTACCTTCGACAAGCTCACCGATCTTTATCATTCAGGGACGAAACACGAAGAAGATCAGCCCGCGCACCTGATCATCGACGACACGAATATTTGCAACACGCGCTGCGTCAAGGAATTCGGCAGCCCGTGCCAGAATTTCTGTCCCGCTAACGTCTACGAAATGCTGGACGACGCGAGCCAGCCGAGCGGCAAGCGCATCAGCCTGAACCCCTCGAATTGCGTGCACTGCAAAACCTGCGACATCGCCGACCCCTACCAGATCATCACCTGGGTGCCACCAGAAGGCGGGGGCGGACCGAATTACGATGGGATGTGAGCTGGTGTCTGCGTCTTCTAGTGAGAGCTTTATATCGATGTGGGCTACTGTCTTTGTCCAAGTATGGCCGCGATTGTCCGCGGACTGCGGCGACCGTGAAGTACAGCAATCACAAGAAGAGGACTTTCGTCGGGCGAGTAGGCGATTAAGTAGTCTCGCACCGCCTGAAAACGCAAAGGGCGAGTGGTGAGATCGGGCCGCTTGTGGCCTTGATGGGGAAACAGCACGAGCTTCCCGATGGCGTCTAATATCTCCTCGCGGATGCGTCGCGCGGCCAGCGGACTATCTTCCGCAATGAATTCCCATATTTCAGTAATGTCCTGTGTTGCGCCGGGATGGAGATGGAAGCCCGGCTTTCGATTCACTTGGCAGGTCGCCGCTTCAGCAGTTCTTCCTCACGCTGTCGCAAACCTTCGAAAAATGTTTCGCCGTCGATCGGCTTGACGCGGCCGCTCTTAATATCGTCGTACCGGCTATCGAGCATTTCCCGCGTCTGCGCGAGTTCTTGGAGGTACCCAGCCATCGCGTCTTCGACCAGTTCGTCGGTAGCGCGCCCGGTTTTCGCAGCGAGTTCTTGAAGGCGGGATTCGGTTTCGGGGCGGAAGTGAACTTCCATGGGCGTAGTTTACACCAGGGTTAGAGATCCACTGCAGAACCTGCGACATCGCCGACCCGTACCAGATCATCACTTGGGTTCCACCGGAAGTCGGCCGGGCCGAATTACGACGGGATGTAAAGTGTTCCCTTCCGAACAGTGTTACTAACCAAAAGGCTATGGCATAGCCTCAGAAAATCCTGCGCTGCTCCGCACGGGCTGTGGGCTTGACATTAGTGTTGCCCGCTACTAATCTTCGTTTCTCCGGGGAGGTTCCCGTTGAAGAGCCTAGTTGACGCCGATATTACAGAACCGCCTACAAAATCAGTCAAGTGGATCATCATTGGCGCCGTTATCACGGCTGTGCTTTCGGGCGTCATTGGGGCAGCTATCGACGCCTACATATACCGGCCGGTGCCTTCCATTGCGATTACGTCCGTCGGTTTCAGAGGGCCCCTCCGCAACGAACCCATCCAATTGGGCGACGAACCCATCAATACTCTCGTCTCAATTCCTGCAGGCCAATGATCTCCGAAAATTCGAAACCTTCGATAAGTTGATAGACCATGAGCGGAAAGTAACCGAATCGGTAGAAACGCTAGAACGCTCTGTTGACTCTATCACTACTTGGAACAAGCAGCACGGCCTCGACGCCGACGACTTAGACTCCGCTCCGAGCGCCCTGGCAGCCTCCGCGATAAGTTCCCACCCATTTGTTGCAGACGACGCTGCCACGAGAATGATGTTGATTATGGCGGACGAAGGCGACCTAGGCAGCCCCCCTGTCGAACTTGGAAAAGTAATTCAGTCGAAGAAGCTCTTCGACGTCGCGGAAACTCCAGGAAAGGACGGCCCGAGCCTGATCCTGTTTGTTGGGAACAGAAAGATCGGTATCGGCCTGAATCAACTGTCAGCCACCGGAAAAGCTGAGACTCAGCTCTTTTTCCAGTCGATCGCTCACGGGGCGGCGCGCAACATCCTTTACTACGAGACCGTTTTCAAATCGCACGCCAACGATCAAATAAGTGCTGGTCGTAAGCTACAGCAATCACTTCGGTCGATTTTGCTGCCAAACTCCTGTTTGTCGGTGACCCTGGCCCTTCGGAATGATGGTAAAACGTCAATAACTCTGAGACCATATTTCGGGATGCGAATTCTGCATTCCGACTACAAGGGTAAGCCGATTGTGATGGCAACAGAGCCCGCTGACGCGGGGCAGAATCCGTTTTCCCTGGCTTCCGGGGGCTTTAATATCTCAATACCCACCAAAGACGTCGAGGGAAAGAACGTTTACGTAAAACGATTTCTGCCCGAAACGAGCTCATCCTCGTACATAAACATCCCACCGGGAGAACTCCGAACGGTCACGCTGGTTGGAATCGATCCCCTCGGTAGTGATGCGGACACAATCCGCCGCATTCACGCGGACCAACTGCTTACATGCCAAGTCGTAGGTATCACGTCGTCGGGGAAGGAGGTGTGGTCTGACCCGGCGCAGTTTAGCGCCGAGATTTTTAAAGACGAGAAGGAGGGGCTCTTAAAGGTCGCGGCGAAATAATGCTCCTTTGCCAGGTAATGGAGGATCTCCGAGCTGACCCAACGCTAAGCGCATCAGCCTGACCCCCCTCGAGCTGCATGCACTGCAAAACTTGCGACAGACCCCTACCAGATCATCACATGGGTTCCACCGGAAGGCGGAGGTGGGCCGAATTACGATGGGATGTAAAGTGTCTCCGAAAGTTGCTTCAAGGAGATAAGAATGACGCTGCGTCGATTGACCGGACAACTTCTATCACTCGCGGTGTTCGCCATCGCCGCTGTTGCGCAACAGGCGCCACCCCAAATCCCCTCTACCGGCTTCGCCGGACTTGATGAGTATCGCGCTCGCCGGATTGCGATCTACTTCGATGACTTCGGACAGCTTGCGCGCTATCGCGACGCCAATGCTGCGCTCAAGCCGCCCGCGCCTGGCGAGAATCGAGTCGTCTTTTTCGGAGACTCCATTACCGACATCTGGCATCTCGACGAATATTTTCCGGGCAAGCCTTACCTTAATCGTGGCATCGGCGGGCAGACCACGCCACAGATGCTGGTTCGCTTCCGGCAAGATGTGATTGACCTTCATCCAAAGGTGGTGGTTATTCTCGCTGGCACCAACGACATTTCCGGAAATACGGGCCCGATGCGGCTCGAAGACATCGAGGCGGACTACGCATCGTTGGCAGAGCTGGCGGAGGCGCACGACGTCCGCGTCGTCTTTTCGTCAGTTCTTCCGGTGCACAATTACACGGAGAAGGCTAAGGATTTTTTTGCGCAGCGCTCTCCGGAGAAAATTCTTGAACTGAACCGCTGGCTCAAGAATTATTGCGAGAGTCACCGCCTCGTGTATCTCGACTACTTCAGTGCAATGGTCGACGATAAAGGCATGCTAAGAAAAGACCTCGCCGATGACGGCCTGCATCCTAATGCCGCGGGATATAAGATGATGGCTCCGATGGCCGAGGCGGCAATCGGGAAAGCTGTGAGTTTGGCAAAGCCTTGAATCCCTCCCTTCGATCCACACGTCCTATAATTGATTTGTGCGTCACTATGCTGTGATCGCATTTGGCAATTAGCACTTGGCATTTTGCCGGGTCACTGGCGATTGTGCACGTGTCTCAAGAGCTAAATGCTAATTGCCAAGTGCCAATGGCTGCCCTCACCGACAAATTCGGCCGCCGCATTTCTGACCTGCGGATTTCCATCACCGACCGCTGCAACTACAAGTGTGTCTACTGCCGCACCGGCAACGAAGGCGCGCTGTATGGAGACCTGCCGTTCGCCGATTATCTACGGATGGCGCGCGTGCTCGTCGGGATGGGGATTACGAAGATTCGCCTTACCGGGGGAGAGCCGCTGCTACGCAAGGGAGTCGTCGAGTTTGTTCGGGAGCTGGCAAAGCTTCGGCCCACTGAAAATGGATCCCCGGACGCCTTCGTCCGGGGTGGGGTCGCGCCGTCGGCGGACGAAGGCGTCCGCCACTCCATGGCCGGTGCAAATTGCGAACCGCTCGACATCGCACTCACCACCAACGGCCACCTGCTCGCCGATCTTGCGCAGCCGCTGAAAGCCGCCGGCCTGAGCCGCGTTACCGTCTCCATGGACGCGGTCGATCCCGATTGCTTCACCCGCATCACCCGCGTGCCCAACGGATACGACCACGTGCTCGCCGGCATTCGCGCCGCGCGCCGCGCCGGGTTGTGGCCGCTGAAGGTGAACTGCGTGCTGATGCGCGGCTTCAACGAAGATCAGATCATCCCCTTCGGAATGTTCGCGCGCGAAGAAGGCGTCACCGTGCGCTTTATCGAATTCATGCCACTCGAAGAAGACCGCACGTGGTCGCCTGCGACGGTGGTCACGCTCGACGAAATTCTGGCGCGCATGGCGGAGTACCGGCCGCTGGTCGAAATCCCGCACGCGCGCTCGGAAACCGCGCGCCGCTATCGCTTCGACGACGGCATCGGCGAAATCGGCATCATAGCCCCGGTCTCACATCCTTTTTGTGGACACTGCAGCCGCATCCGCATCACCAGCGACGGCAAAATCCGCACCTGCCTGTTCTCGGTGTGGGACCACGACCTCCACGCACAAATGCGCCGCGGCGCCAGTGACGAAGAACTAGAAGATTTCATCCGCGGCGTGATCCAGAAAAAAGAAGAACGTCACCACATCGGCGAGCCGGACTTTGTGCCAGCGTCAAGGACGATGGTGCACATCGGGGGATGAAGCAAAGCGTCGTCGCCGATGCGAAGCGAGCAGACCGGGAAGGGCACGAGTTCCACTCGTGCCGATTATGCTCTTAATGAATGAACGTGGCTTCAGCCACTGCGGTTCGCTCGTTTAAGATCAAGTGCGTGAGATTCCCGTTCTTTCTTTTCGCTCTCGCATTGTCTCTTTCGTCTGCATCGTCGACCGCGCAGACTTCCTATCTTGGCTTCGACCGCAACACCTACCCCGGCGACGCCAACCTGAAAGCCTTGCACGAAACTTTCTCCTACACCGGCTACTGGCTCAATAATCCTCCCGGCGAGCGCACCAATACCTGGACCGGCCACCGCGCCGCCGTCGAATCCGCTGGTTTCGGATTCCTAGTGCTCTTCAGCGGACGCCTCTATGCTGAGCTAGAATCTGCCGAACTGAAATCCGTTGCCAAAGCAACCAAGCTGGGCAACTCCGACGCGCAAGCCGCCGCCGCTGCCGCGCGTCGCGAAGGTTTTCCCGCGCACACCATCATCTTCCTCGATCAAGAGCAGGGCGGCCGCATGCTGCCCGAACAGAAAGCCTATATTTACGCCTGGGTCGACGGCGTTACCGCTGCCGGGTTCGGTGCCGGAATCTACTGCTCCGGCATCGCCGCAGTCGATGACGGAAACGTGGTCACTGCCGAAGACATTCGCGCCAACGCAGGATCGCGCGCCATCGTTTACTGGGCCATCAACGACGCCTGCCCGCCAGCCCCCGGCTGCGTATTTCCCGCCCCGCCGCTCCGCCCGGTGCAGAGCGGCGTTGACTTTGCTGAGGTATGGCAGTTCGCACAATCGCCGCGGCGCAAAGACGTGGCGGCACATTGCACGAATTACAGTTCCGACGGCAACTGTTATCCGCCGGGAATTTCGGCGGCACAGCAACTGCATCTGGACCTCGACGCGGCCACATCAGCCGATCCATCGCACGGCAGAACGCGGTAGATCACAAGCGGATGGTGACGAAAAGACGGGCTTCGTGAGGGAAAATGTTGAGCTGCGCTCGACGGACAGCCGAGGGCGGCTGTCCCCACATTGGACATAACCAATGAAGCTCACTTGCTAGATGGGATCCACTTGCGTTTCGCCGCACTCCCCGTGCACAATAGACACGGAGTTCGTGGCTGCGAAACTTGTATCCCGCGGCCCGTGCTGAGCATCCAATAATTTGTACGAGAGGTAAGTGGCTTCAACATCCCCGCAGGCTGGGCGCTGAGTTGAAAGATGAAAGACGAAGCGCAGTGAGTCTGCTGGAGCCGCTGGAAGCTTTCAACAACCCCGTTTCAATGCGAGCTGACGAACAGGCAGTTTTGCCGGCGCGTCTTTGGAGCTGAAAGCGAGTCAACATGGCCACAGCAGTTGCGGTTTGCAGTTTGGAGAATTATCTCGCTCTTCCCGACCATACCCTGGACGAGCGCATTCGTGCGGCCCGCAAGGCTTTAGGCCGCGATCTGGTCATCTTAGGTCACCATTACCAGCGCGATGAAGTGATCCAGTTTGCCGATTTCCGCGGCGATTCTTACAAACTGTCGCAGGAAGCCGCCAAGGCCGGCGGAAAATACATCGTTTTCTGCGGCGTGCATTTCATGGCGGAGAGCGCCGACATTCTTGCGCGTCCCGGACAGATCATAATTCTCCCAGACCTCAACGCCGGATGCTCCATGGCCGACATGGCCGACATTACGCAGGTCGAAGATTGCTGGGAACAACTAGAGCGCGCCGGCGCTGACGGACCCGGTATTACGCCCATCACTTACATCAATTCAACCGCAGCCATTAAAGCCTTCGTGGGCGAGCGTGGAGGCGTGGTCTGCACCTCGTCGAACGCCGCCGGAGCGATGCAGTGGGGCCTGGCGAAGAGTTCGAAGCTACTATTTCTTCCCGATCAGCACCTCGGGCGCAATACCGGTCATGCGCTCGGTATTCCGCTCAACGAAATGGTGGTTTGGGATCCTTATCTTATCAATGGCGGACTCACTCCCGACCGGTTGCGCGCGGCGAAAATTATTCTGTGGAAGGGACACTGCTCCGTCCACCAGCGCTTTCTCCCTGAACATGTAGATAATGTCCGCGCAAAATATCCGGGCATTCAGGTTATCGTCCATCCGGAATGCCGTCTCGAAGTTTGCCAAAAGGCCGACGACATTGGCTCAACCGAGCGGCTGCTCAAGATCATTCGCGAAGCACCGGCGAGCACGAGTTTCGCCGTTGGCACGGAAATTCATCTCGTGAATCGCATGGGCAAGGAATTCGCCGCAGAAGGCAAGAAGGTAATTACGCTCGACGACTCCGGCTGCCTGTGCACTACGATGTTCCGGATCTCTCCACAGCATTTATGCTGGGCGCTGGAAAATTTGGTCGAAGGCAACGTCGTCAATCAGATCAAAGTGAAAGACGACGTAAAGCGCTGGGCGCGCGTGGCGCTTGATCGAATGCTGGAGATTCAATAGCTAACCGCTGCGATTTTGTTAGACTCTAAGCTCCCGACAAAATCGACTGCAGGAGATTTTTATTCATGTCACGCACGCTCCCCGCTCTAGCCATCGCCTTACTCCTCACCCTCTCTGCAACCGCACAGGAAACCTGGCAGCTTGATCCGCCACACTCTTCGGCGCAGTTCTCGGTCCGGCATCTCGGAGTCTCCACCGTGCGCGGTGCGTTCACCAAGGTGAGCGGCACGGTGCAGTATGACGCGTCCGATGTCAGCAAGTCTTCGATCCAGGCGACGATCGATGCCGCTTCGGTGGATACTCGCGTCGAAATGCGCGACAACGACCTGCGCAGCCCCAACTATCTCGACGTGAAGAAATATCCCACGATAACGTTTCAGTCGAAGAAGGTGGAAGCCTTCGGCGCGGGAAAGCTGAAGGTGACCGGCGAACTTACCATTCACGGCGTCACGAAAGAAGTCGTGCTCGATGTTGATGGGCCTTCGGCGCCCATCAAGGATCCATGGGGCAACCAGCGCATGGGAGCTTCCGCGACCACAAAAATCAATCGCATGGATTTCGGCGTGGCTGGCGCGCCCGGCATGGTCGGCGACGACATCACCATCACGCTCGATCTCGAAATGACCAAGCAGGTGCCGAAGTGAGGAGAAGCAGCTAGCAATTAGCAGTTAGCAATTAGCATTCAGTGGTGAGCCACCTGATCTGGGCGACATCAAATCAAGAACGAAAGCTATTTGCTTATGGCTAATTGCCAATTGCTAACGGCTAACTGCTAATTGCCAACTGCATCCCTTCCACATGCGCTAAAATAGAGGCAACCCATATGTCAGACCGAACTTTTACTCTCGACGAAGCCCAAGTGTTGGTGCCCGTGCTCGAATCGCTTCTGCGCACTGCGATCGCCGGTAAGAAGCTCATGGAAGAAGTTGAAGGCGAGATGCAGGCACTCGCTCACCGCATCTTTCTCAATGGAGGCACGCACGTCGATGTAGTTCCCCTGGCCCGCCGCAAGGCCGAGCGAGCCAAGGCCGAGCAGCGCGCTAAAGATGCCCTTGCCGAGATCGATTCCATCGGCGTGCAGGTCAAGGACCTCGAGATCGGCCTGTTGGATTTTCCCTGCGAGGTCGAAGGTCGCACTGTCCTGCTCTGCTGGAAGATGGGAGAACAATCCATCACGCACTGGCACACTCCTGAAGAAGGATTTGCCGGCCGCAAAGTGATCGACGAACGCATCGCCCGGTCCAAGAGAACGAACTAACCCTCAGCATTGGCTCACGCTTCGAGCGGATGCCGCACCCAACCTCGTTTAAAAAACTTTACAATCCGAACAACATCTTGGCCGCGAATGTAGTCCAACCTGCGGTGGCTTTGAGTCGATAGCACAATCTAGGGGGCCAAAGTTGCTGGTGAGGATGTTCCAGACCAGGCTTTTTCGGCCGAAATCGCCCGATTGGCGCTGCCGCGACGCAAGCGCATCGGGCATGAGGACACAATGAAAGTGCAACGCGTTGTTGGTTTCTTGGCATTCACTCTTCTGCTGCTGCTAGTTCCCGCAGCTCTCTCCACTCCATCTTCAGCGCAGATTGGCATCGGCATCTCGGTCCGGATCGAGCCACCCGCCCTGCCCGTTTACGAGCAGCCCATTTGCCCCGGCGAAGGCTATATGTGGACTCCCGGCTATTGGGCCTGGGATGACGACGATGGCTACTACTGGGTACCCGGCACTTGGGTGGAAGCTCCCGACCCGGGCCTGCTGTGGACTCCGGGATACTGGGGATGGAACGACGGCCTCTACGTTTGGAACGGCGGTTACTGGGGCCCGCATGTCGGCTTCTACGGCGGAATCAACTACGGCTTTGGATACGGCGGCGAGGGCTTTGGCGGCGGCGAATGGCGCGGCGGCTCTTTCTTCTATAACACCGCCGTCATGCACGTGGACACTGTACACATCACCAACGTCTACGTGAACCGCACGGTTATCGTGAATAACGAATCCCACGTTGCATTCAATGGCGGTACGGGTGGAGTGCAGAGGCGTCCCACGGCGCAGGAAGAAACCTACGCTCATGAGCAGCACCGGCCTCCTGTGGCGGCGCAGACTGAGCATGTGCAAGCCGCGAGCAAGAATCGCGCTCTATTTGCCTCGACGAACCACGGGCGCCCAGCTATTGCCGCGACCGGAAGACCCGGCCAATTCAGCGGAAAAAGCGTAGTTGCCGCCAGAGCCGCCGGAGCGCCTTATAAAGCCCCGGCAATGTCGCCGAAAGCGGCGCGTGCAGCGGGCCCGTCCGGAAGCCACGCGGCAGAGAAGCCAGGGGAAAGTCGGCCGGCAACTGCAGGCGGAGCGAAAGCCGCGAATCGTTCATCAGCGAATCGTGCATCGGCGAATCATCCATCGGCGAATCGTGAACCTGCGAATCATCCGTCCGCTGCGGCGAGCAAAAAGCCGGCTGCCAGCAACAAGCCAGCCGCTGAAAGTAAGCCCGCGAGGGAAGCCCCCGAGAAACCGGCTCGTCCGGCCGAAAACCATCCGGCAGAAACTCATGCGGCGAAGCCAGCACCAAAGCCTGCGACTCCACATGCAGCGGCTCCGGCGCACGAGGCCCGTCCAGCCAGTGAACCGAGAGCTGCTAGCACGCCGCATCCTGCGCCTAAGGCAGCGGCGCCCAAACCGCCGAAGGAGGCCGCACCAAGAGAGAGCGCTCCGAAACCGACCCATGAAGCTGCACCACGAGAGAGCGCACCTAAGCCGACCCACGAAGCCGCGCCCAAACCTGCTCCCCGCGAGAGTGCGCCGAAACCGAGCGCGCCCAGAGCCGCCGCGCCTAGGCCGGCGCCGGCTCCCAAACCAGCGAAGCCTGCCGCTCCGCCGAAGCAGGCTGAACCGAAGGAGCACAAACCTCAGTAGACAATTCTTTGAGGATCATTTGGCCAGCGTTAATTCGCTGGCCATTTTTCTTGCAAGCTGGTCAGCTACCCGGCGTTCTTATCGAGGTGAGGCATTGGCCGCGCTGGTTCCGCGCCTACACGAAAGTACTCGTAAGGGCTTGATCCGGAATCTTCTCTGCTACAATTTTTTACAACTGTGTTTCAGCGGAAGTCATATTCTAAGTTGAGCGAGCGGGCTCTAGTGAGTATGGAGCGGGCGCGCCCCAAGGAGTCTCAGATAATTATGCCGTCCAGGAATAAACTCCGCATTGCCGGCTCGTTTGCCACGCTTCTGATTTTTGCTCTTGGCCTAGGCTGCAAGGGATTTTTCCAGAACCCAGTTCTCACCACCATCACTGTTCTTCCCCCCACTCCGAGCATTAACCAGGGTGCAACCCAACAGATGACGGCGAGCGCAACCTACCAGGACGGCAGCACGTCGACGCTGACAGGCGGCACCAGCTGCAGCGGGAACACAGTATGTTGGTCAAGTTCGGATACAACGGTCGCCACCATCACCACCGGCGGCGAGCTCACCGGGGTTGCCCAGGGCACGGCAACCATTACCGCAGCCTCCGGTGCCATCACCGGTTCCACAACAGCGACGGTCGATCTCACCAACGTTACCAACTTCGAGGTCTGTGAGGGTACCTTCGGCGCGACGACTGCCTGCTCCAGTGGCAGCACACCTCTTACATGGAACGTGCCCAGTGCTACTAGCGGCTCGCAAGAAACATTTATTGCCCAGGGAACCTCAAACGGACAGACGGTTGACCTAACGACCTCCTCAACATGGACGGTGCCGTCGACTGCCACCGGAGTTACATGCATAAACAGCGGCACGTCTCCTGAAACATGCGCGGACGATGGCACCGCAACGGCAGGCACATATCCCGTTATCGTGACGTATGGCACAAATGGTCTGACAGCCACTCTCAACATAGTGGTGCCATAGGGGGCGCGCAGCCGGAAGTGCACGCCGATGGCAACGATGAAAAAATCGCCGATTTTGAGTGTACTAGCGATTTTATTGCTCCCTGCCGTCTCCTGCTCGTCCTGTCCCTCGACGCCGTCTGTAGCTTCGCTTTCGCCGAGCAGTGCCACCGTTGGAGGAAGTGGTCTTACTCTCACGGTAAACGGCAAGAATTTTGACAGCAACGCTGTAGTGGTGTGGAACGGCACGTCCCTAACGACGTCGTTCGTCAGTAATAAACAACTCACCGCCGCAATCCCGGCGACAGACATCGCACAGCCGGACACAGCGGTAGTCTTTGTGTACAACCCTGTGAGCGCGAACCAAACCGTTGCCACGGGTACAATCGAGGCGAAGAATTCAAACCAGTGCGGCGCCAGCGGCTCAAATGCGATTTCATTCCCAGTCAGCCCGTAAGGGAGAACCCGGGGGGCTGGCCGATCTTTGACGACACTAGAACGGTTGGGCTGCCGGAGGCAAAATCACAAGATGGGCCAGCCCCCAAATATTTAATAATTGGGTTGTTGTTATCGCTAACTACATCGCTAGAGGTGATATATGATCTGTCTACTCTTTCCCAGGTCTATGCCAGCCATACTAGCCAGGCTAGTGGTGGCGTCCTGCTTCGCGGCGTGTAGCTTCGCGCACGCCCAAACTTATCTTCCCAATCAGGAAGTTCATATCGGGGATTTGCCTCTGCTGAAGGCACGCTCAAAGGACGCCTCAGATGTGCTGGCAGCTTCCCTCGAGGTCGTTTTCCGAAACCAGCAGGTTTGCTGTGGCAAAAAGTCCGCTCTGGAAGATCTTGTCCAGTCCGCGGATCCACTCTCTCTCAAGGACATTGGCGACAATCTTCGGGGTACGCATACTCTGGGCGACGGCCGCTCCATCGCAGTCGCAGCGGAGTATGTGCCTGCGTCCTCGGTCAATTCCGCCCAAGTGATCGCCTCACTTCGTGGTGGCCACCCTGCCATCATGGAGTGGAACTCGCACATATACGTCATCTACGGGGCCGTCTTCGATGAAACCCTTGATTCTCCCGCCATCGGCGCTCGCATGGATGCGCTCCGTAGTTTCTTGCTCCTGGACACGCGCTTCTCCGACGGGCGCCGAGAAGTTATTTTCAATCGGTTAACCGACGATTGGGAGAAAGTGCAGGGTTTACTGATGCTGAGCATCGCTCCGGGATAATCGCGCCATCCGTTTTTCGACTCAGCCCAGGCAGGCTAACTATTTGAACGGTCTGGAAGTCAGCGCCTACTGCACGAATTTATATACCGATCCGTCGTCGTTCGTTCCTCCGGACATCGTCGTTCCATAAAAATTCAGGTCCGTGCCCTGCGATAGTCCTCCCGGATTGAGTGCGTCATACCCGCCAAAGCTGTAAAGGACAGTGACCGCACCCGTGGGCGTCATCTCATATATTTCTCCGTCACCATTTGTCCCACCGTGGAGTGTTACCCCGTAGAAGTTTCCGTTCTTAGCTTGCAGTAGCGATCCCGGCTGCACGTTATATCCATTAAAGCTGTAGAGAATAGTGAGCGTCCCCGACGTGGTCAGCTTATATACCTCTCCGTCGCCGTAAGCCCCGCCGTAGGCGGTTGTTCCGTAGAGGTTTCCATCCGTGCCTTGCAATAACGTTCCGGGATAGGCTCCATCGCCCTCGCTAAAACCGTGGACCGTGGTCAAGGTGCCGCTCGCTGTCATCTTGAATACGGTGCCGTACCCGCCTGACCCGTTTACATAGGTTGTCCCATAGAAGTTTCCGTCCGTCGCTTGCAATACTCCAGACTTAGGAAACTTACCATCGCTGACATCGAAGCTATGCAATACCGTCAGCGTGCCTGTTGGGGTTATCTTGAAGACCTCTCCGTCTCCATTCGCCCCGCCGTCAACGGTGGTTCCATAGAAGTTCCCATCCGTTGCTTGTTTCAGTTTTCCCGGATCTTCGCCGTCGTTCAGGTTAAAGTTGTGCAGTGTCGTCAGCGCGCCCGCGGGCGTCATTTTGAATACCGTGCCATCCCCATAGGCTCCGCCGGCACCCGCCGTCCCGTAGAAGTTCCCGTCCGTTCCCTGCGTCACGCCGGAGTTCGGCTGGGAACCGTCGGTCGCGTCGAAGCTATGGAGTATTGTCAACGTACCCGTGGGCGTCATCTCAAATATCTCTCCCTCCCCGTCCGCCCCGCCATTAACGGTAGTTCCGTAGAAATTCCCATTCGTTGCCTGTTTCAACCCGGATGGGTGGAGACCGTTAGTCACGTTGAAGTTCACAAGCGTGGTAAATGTCTGCGCATGCAAGCCGACGGTTGCCATCGCGAGCAGCACAAAGGTAAGGCCAGCTCCTCGCAGCCTGTAATACTCCGATTCGTGACGCACTAGAGCAGCTGAAAAAGCGCGTTTCGTTTTCATCGAAAAACTCTCCAATTGGACTAAGCGTCGAACCTGCTGGAGCAGCAACTCTAGCCGCCCTTTTACGGATTTCAGAAAGCCGGTGACAAATCATAGAAGTACAGCACGTCCTCAATTGAACCAGGAAGCACGAACAGCGTACTTGCGCTGATCGTTGTAGTGGTTGTACACGAGGAACTCGGATTCCACGGCGGGCAGGTCATGCTCACGTTGAGTGATGTAGCTCCGGAAGGCGCCGAACTGGGTGAGTAAAATGTGGTAGTGCCGATGCGGGCATAAGTGGCCACCATGGTCATCGACCCGTAGTTGGCCAGGTCGCTTACCGCTCCACTGACGGTGGGTCGCTCGACGATCCACTCGGCGCTGTTCCCTTCGTAGGTCGTGCCGGATGGAGGATTGAATGCAACACTAGCCGAGGCCCCGGTTCGATAGTCCGCCCAATAGGCGTGGCCGTACGGTGATGTTGTGGTGTACCAGACCTGCACCTCCACCTCATCGCCCGGGCCGACTGCAGGGCTGCTGACGCGCGTTTCTGCATTCGGGTACCATTCGTACCAAGCTGAATACAGTTTTGACGAGCAGTTGGAGTCAGCCTCAGTACCAGCCTGCAGGACGTCGTTCGAGCCCCAACCATCAAAGCCTACCCATTGCCAAGCGTAGTCCTCTGTCGTGTTACAGGTTCCGACCGCCTGTGCCGCAGATGGAATGTTCCAGCCGCCCTCGACCAGGGTTTCGTTCACTGAAAAAGTGTGATCCGCGCCGGAAAGAACAGCACCGCTCCAAACGTCGCTGGTCGAGTTGGTGATGTTTTGGATCACTGACCCTAGCTCCACGTTTCGCGCGGGGCTCGAGTAAATGTTGGTAAACGTCAGTTCTGGCGTCACGCGGGCCAGAGTGGCGACTTTTTTCCAACGAGCGTAAGCCGCAGCGTTACCTGTGGTCGGTCGGGGCGGAAACCCCCACTGCCCGAGTTCAACGTCGGAAGCCGTGAGCGGATCGAATCCGGCCGACGGCACATCGTAGACAAAACCGGGGGTGGCAATGTTCTTGGGATCGTTAACCCAATGTCCGTAAGCAGAGGTTTGTGCGGGCGCTGCAGTCGAGATAAGGTAAATAGCCACGACTAATAGCAGAGATCGAGCGATTCCTCTTGGCACCATGAAATCCTCCAGTACGGCTATGAGCTAGTAACGCCGACAAATCTAGCGCTTGTGTCTGCGAAAGAAGCCAGGCCGGGAAATTATTTACGAAAAGCGAACAGGGACGGGTGGGCCTCCAGTCCAAACTCCGCTTGGGCGAGGTCTTTCGCCGACGTGAGTGTGCTTTCTCTGGGGGAAGGATTTCCGACTCTCACATCCCCAACAACCCGATCCCTTCATCTTCCGCCGCAGCCCGCAGTTGCCGGTCCAGCGTAGCCAGCGGAATCTTGCGGCGCACAGCAATTTCCAGGTAAGAGGCGTCATACACCGTGAGACCATGGCGCTCGGCTATAACCAGCGTGCCCAACCAAGCCTCGGGTTCCGCCCGCGCGTCCACTTTTATGGGAAGGCACGCCAGATTTGACAACGCCTCGTCGCGAAAGGCCGCGCCATGGCGTCCGCGCCTCACATTCATTTGGAGCGCATTGGCCACCTCCCAGCGCCACAGCGCAGGAATCCACGCCACTTCCCGTTTCACTCGTTCAAAGATTTCGAGGAGCGCTTCAGTGGTTTCGTCGGTGTAGATCCAGGCCAGCGCCACGGAGCTATCAAGGACGAGGCTCATATCGCTCGTAAAAGGTCTTCAGTCACCAGCGGCCTTCGTCGCGCAGCTTCTTCACTTCCTCCCAGTCGAAGGGTGGAGAACCAGGATTTTCCCGGGCCAGTTGTTGCGCGCGTTCGCGTATTCGCTGGAATGCGGCTTGCGCCTGTTGCTGATCTTGACCGTCGCTATTAGGCACCAGCCGGGCAACAGGTTTCCCGTACCGCGTGATCACGATCTCCTCACCGCTCTCCACGCGATCAAGCAAAGATCCCAGCGTATTCTTGGCTTCGAAAGCCCCGACCTGCTGAGGTGACGAGGACATTTTCATATAAGCTAGCTTAAGCTAGCTTATCTCTGAAAGTCAATCAACATGGAGGAAACTCCTTCAAATTCCGATAGAATGAACATCGGTATCGACCTAATAAACATGGGTACTCAGATCCGACTCTCCGCAAAGGCCGAAAAGCGGCTCGATTTTTTGACGGCCCAAACCGGGCGAACGAAAGCTTTCTATATCCGCAAGATGATCGAGAACAGTCTGGACGACTTGGAAGATTACTACTTCGCAACCGAGGTCCTCGAGCGTGTTCGGGGCGGGGAGATAATCGAATCCAGCGCCGCAGTAAGAACCCACCTGGGCTTGATGCCGACCTCGCAAACTTGCGAGCGCTTGCGGCAACTGCGAGGCAAGGTCCACTTCACGCGGACGGCGGCAGGCGGCACAGTTGAGAGCCGATGGCTGAGTAGGCGATTCGGCGCATACCGGTAACAGAAGTTCCTTCCCTCCACGACCACTCGTAAGTTGCCATTCCGCACAGCGTCCGTATCATCGTCAAGAAGGCCTTCACGCTTCAAATCTGGCCGACTAACAATTCATTCCTTATGTCTGACATTCGCTGCATCGGTATTGCCACGGGAGGCGGCGACGCCCCTGGCCTCAACGCCGTCATACGCGCCGCCACCAAAGCCGCCATTCTGAAATATGGATGGAAGGTCATCGGCATCCCCGATGGCTTCGACGGCTTGATCTGGCCGGAGAAATCGTTTGAGCTCACTCTGAAAGAAGTTTCCGGCATTCTGCCCCGCGGCGGCACGATTCTCGGCACCACCAATCGCGGAGACCCGTTCCACTACAGAAAAGTCGAGCACGGCAAGGAAGTGGTGCGCGACATCTCAGGTCAGGTGATTGCCAACGCCGTCAAGCTCGGCATCGACGCGATCATTACCATCGGCGGCGATGGATCGCAGAAGATTGGCTACGAACTTTCTCAGAGGGGAATGAAGATCGTTGGCGTGCCGAAGACGATCGACAACGATCTTTCCGCCACTGAGGTCACGTTTGGCTTTGATACCGCCTTGCATACTGTTACCGACGCCATCGACAAGCTTCACACCACGGCTGAATCGCATCATCGCGTGATGGTGGTTGAGGTCATGGGCCGCGATTGCGGCTGGATCGGGCTTCACGCCGGAATCGCCGGCGGGGCGCATATCATTCTCATCCCGGAGATTCCGTTTACGATTGGGCACGTGTGCCGTTACATTGCGGAACGCGAAAAGACCGGCAAGTTCTTCACTATCGTCGTAGTAGCCGAAGGCATAAAGCTCCCGCCGGAACTGAAAGAAAACCGGCGCATGGGTTCTGTCGGCAGCCTGATCGGCGGAGCCATCGCGGAGGGTTCAGGGAAGGAAGTGCGGGTGAGCGTGCTGGGACACATTCAGCGCGGCGGGTCACCTTCGCCCTTCGACCGCATTCTGGCGACACGCTTCGGTGTGGCCGCCGTCGACCTGATCGCCGCCGGAGGTTTCGGCATGATGGTCGCGCTGCACGGCGACTCCATCATCTCCGTCGATGTGTCCCATGCCATCGGACACCTCAAGTCCGTCACACCCAATGGTGAAATTGTGCGCACCGCGCGCGCCATCGGCATAGGCTTCGGAGACTGACTCTCGCCCACAGGCAATGTGGGACGGTCGCGCCGAGACACGAGACTTGCTGACTTGGGATACGCAGGTACCTTCGTAATCTTCCCACACAATGCTTCCCGGCTTTTCAATACGAAGTGGTTTAACCCGGGAACACTTGTCATGAGTGATTTGGCGATTTGCTGTGCAGTTCAGTTCTGTCTGGCATTTGGCCTGGCGGGATTATTTTGGCCGGAGAAGTTGATGCCACTCTTTCAGGTCCTGCTGTTTCCCTGGAGCGCGACCTATCGCACGATTCGAGCCAATAGCCTCGCTGCCATTGGATTGTCGGTGCTGCTTCTTGCCCACTTGTCCACTTTGATGAGTTGAGCGATCACTGGCCCGGTGATCAGACGCTTAGGAATGAAATCCGTTCCTAGCTCTCCCCTTCCCTAGTCTTTAATCTTTGCTCATGGCGTCAATCAGCGAGTAAAGCTGGTTGCTGTCCTTCATCTCCACATAAGGCCGGGTCGGGTTCCGGTTGCTGACCACGTACACCGTTGGCGTGTGTTCGAGCTTGATGGCCTTGCCCACGTCGCGGTCAGCGTTCACTTCGGCGGCAAGCTTTCCCTGCGGATCGATTTGGTAGGGCAACGCGATTTTATGTTCGGCGGCAAATTTATCGGCGTAGCCGCGCAAGTTCTGAGGGTTGATCTCCAGTTGGCTCGCGAAAATGTAATCGCGAAACTCATCGCCCAGCGCTTTGGAGGTAGCGTCGAAATAGCGCGCCATCACGGCAGCCTGGTAAGACCAGTTGTGCATGGGCAGCGGAAAATCATGGCGCACCAGGGGAATCTTGTAAGTCTTCGCAGCTTGTTCGAGGATGGGCGCAACCCGGCGGCATTGCGGGCACTGTAGGTCCTCGAATACCACAAGAGCAACCTGCGATCCTTTGGGGGGACGCAGGGCGGGATTAAGGGCATCCTGCGCCGGCGACGCGCACAAAGAAGCAACGAAAATCAATCCCACTAAAATGACAGAGCGAGAGCTGAGTTTGTTTCTCATGATTTTGTTAGTCGTGACTCACTCCAATGTTAACCGATGCGGCATAACAGTGTCAGGTTACCAGCGGAGACCCGGCGACGAGGTGCATTAAAGGCTAACCTCCGTGCGCGAAATCCACGCGGCAACGCGCTATAGTTAAAGTCAACACCTGCGAAAGATCGTGAAATTGCCTCTTGCATCAAACTCTCTGCATTGCTCTCGTTTGGCGCTGCCGCTGGCGGCCGTCTTTTTTTTGCTCGGGGTCTTTTTGCTCGGACCCTTGGCCTGCAATCGCAGCCGGCATCGAGTGCTGGAGGTCAATTACGTTTCAGCGGTGCAGGCCACGCTTCGCGATCAGATAGCCACCATCTACAACCGCGTGGGCACGGTGAAGAACGGAGAGCGCGTTGAAGTGCTGGAGCGCGAGAAGCGATTCTCTCGCGTCCGCACTGCATCCGGGCTTGAGGGCTGGATTGAGCAGCGATACCTGGTTGACCAATCCACTTACGACGCCCTTCAAAAGCTCACGCAAGAGAATCTCAACGATCCCGTGCAGTCCCCCGGCGTGTTGCGCAACGACACGAATATGCACGTTACACCGGGGCGTGAGACTGAGCACTTGTATCAGCTGGCAACTGGAGCGAAGGTTTCGGCGCTGAAGCGCGCCACGGCTGAGAAACAACCCGGAGCAGTCGCGGTACACACGAAAACTGGCTCGAAAGCGGCCTCCGGTCCAGCTCTTGAGGATTGGTGGCTGGTTCGTGACTCCGAAAACCGTGTGGGCTGGGTGCTGGGGCGAATGGTGGATCTCGATGTGCCATTGGAAATCGCTCAATACGCCGAAGGTCAGCGCCTGGTCGCATTCTTCGCATTGAATCAGGTCGAAGACGCAGGCAAAGAAGGAGCCGACAAGAAAGTTTCGCAATATCTGTGTGCCGTCACCGAACCGCACGACGGTTTACCCTACGACTACGACCAGATTCGCGTCTTCACCTGGAATGTGAGGAAGCACCGCTACGAAACCGCCTACCGCGAGCACGGACTTAACGGCGTGCTGCCGATTACAGTAACCAAAGAAAATTTCGACAAGGAAGGAACGCTTCCCGTGTTCGTTCTCCGCGTGACCGACGATAGCGGGAAAGTGAGCGAGCGCAAGTACAAGCTGAATACACCAATGGTTCGGCGTGTGCTGGCCCCGGGAGAGCAAAAGGAATCGCCGCACGCCTCGATGAAACACCGGCGGCACTAGCAGTAAATGTTAGCAGTAAAAATCCGCGATGCTCTGTACCACCCAGCGTTGTTCTTGTTCGGTGAGTTCGGGGAATATAGGCAACGCTAATACTTCTTTCGCGGCGCGTTCAGCCTCTGGAAAGTCGCCTTCGCGATAACCCAGATAAACGAAGCACGGTTGCAGGTGTAGAGGAACAGGGTAGTAAACTTCCGTGCCAATCTTGCGGGCGGTCAGGAACTCGCGCAATTCGTCACGACGGTAAGCGCGGACAACATACTGATGGAAAACGTGATGGGCAGTAGCCGCGGTGTGCGGCAATTGGATTGGGCCGCTGTCGTAGATCGCGGATTGCCGATCGCTATTCGTCGATTGAGAAATTTTTGCCAGTCCAGCCTCGACAAATAGTCGATCATAAGTGGCGGCGTGATCGCGGCGAGCTTCGTTCCATCCTTCCACGTACTTCAACTTCACGCGCAAGATTGCGGCCTGCAGAGCATCGAGACGGCTGTTCCATCCCAACTCATCGTGAAGGTAGCGGCGCGGGCTGCCGTGATTGCGCAGGCGGCGCATGTGCTCCGCCAACTCCTGGTTGTTCGTTGTCACCAACCCGGCGTCGCCGTAGGCGCTGAGATTCTTTGTGGGATAAAAACTGAACGCCGCCGAAACGCCCATCGAACCAGCGTTGCGGACTTTGCCCGGCTCACCTCCCCACCGCGCGCCGATGGCCTGTGCGGCGTCTTCGATGAGCGACAGATGGAATTCTTCCGCCAGCTCTTGCAGTGCGTCCATGTCGGCGCACTGGCCGTAGAGATGCACCGGCAGCAGCGCTCGGAGGGTGTCGCGCTTGGCGCGCCGCAGAAAAGACTCTGCCCGCGCAGGATCAAGATTGAACGTTAGTGGATCGATGTCGGCGAATACCGGCCGCGCGCCAATGCGGGCGATCACGCTAGCAGAAGCAAAAAAGCTGAAAGGCGTAGTGAGAACCTGATCGCCGGGCTGCACTCCGGCCGCAGCCAAGGCCAACCATAAAGCGTCAGTGCCGGAGGCACAACCGACGGCATCGCCTGTACCGCAGAAGGCTGCGAGTTCGCGCTCGAATGCCTCGACCTCAGCTCCCAAAATGTAATGCTGCGACGCACAAACGCGTTCCACCGCGGCCAGCACTTCGGTGCCGATCTGGACATACTGCCGCTTCAAATCCAGCATGGGAACGCCGTCGAGCGCCTTTGCGCTCTGCGCTGCCGGAGCCGGTTTTATCGATTCACTCTTTATCGTTGCGGTCACGGAAATGTCGATTGTAGCAGCACGTTATGCCGCCTCGGAAAGGTAGTCAGAATCGTGCGACCCAATCAAACAAGCCAACAGAATATTCGTTTCTACCATTTCTCATACCGACATCCATAAACTCGTGATATTGTATCGCGCCATGATGACAGTCGCTATGTATGTAAATGATAAGACTATCTGTTGCGCTCTCACCACTTTGGAGCTTTAGCTGCTTTAGAGTTTCGCACTGGCGGGGCGGCGCTTCTTAGATTTTTCTAGGCCTCGGGAAGTTCAATACAAACGTGAAGTCCTACTGGGGCGAAACTTCGCCTCCGGTTTGGATTCAATTCGCTTTTTTCTGTCAAATTGGGGAGGGCCAATGCGAGGGTTGAGAAGTCTCTTAGGATTTTGTGCAGTTGTTTTGTTTTCCGCCGTCCTGTCGTTTGCGCAAACGGGATCGATTGCCGGAACCGTCTCAGATTCCTCTGGTGCCGTAGTCCAAGGTGCCGAAGTTACAGTACGGAACGCCGCGACGAGCGAATCGCACAAGGCAACGAGCGACCCTTCTGGCACCTACGCCCTGACGAATCTTTCGGTGGGCGTATACGAAATTAACGTTAAGAAGGATGGCTTCAAGCTCTTTCACGTGCCCAGCATCGAGTTGACTGTAGGCCAAACGCTGACCGTCGATCCTAAACTCATCCCGGGAGCCGCGGGCGAAGAAGTAACGGTACGGGCTGACGCCACTCAGGACGTAGATCTTGAGTCGTCGCAGATCAGCAACCTCGTCGATCAGAGGCAGATGGAGAGCTTGCCACTGATCACGCGCAATCCTTACCAACTGGTATTGCTGTCACCCGGAACATCGCAAACCGACAGCGGCAATGCAGGGATTTCGGTTAATGGAGCGCGCGACCGAAATAACAACTTCATGCTCGACGGCGTGGATAACAATGACACCTCCGTACCTGGCGGAATCGGTGGAGTTCTCAGTGCTAATCCGGAGTCGACGGAGGAGTTCCGCGTCATCACAGATAACTTCAACGCCGAATACGGTCGCAACACGGGAGCCATTATTAACGTAGTTACCAAGAGCGGCACCAATACACTGCATGGGAACGCCTATTACTTTGGCCGTTGGAATGGCTTCGGTGGTGCGCGCGACTTTTTCAACCCAGGTGTAGGCGCTGATGCGGGCCCGATGAACCCTTACATTCGCCACCAATTCGGTTTTTCCATTGGTGGTCCGATCATCAAGAACAAAACATTCTTCTTTTTCAACGACGAGATGGACCGCTTCCGCACCACGTTGACCAGCCAGGCCACGGTACCCACTCAGGCCTTCCTGAATGGACAGTTTAATTATACTTATTCTGATCTAGCAGGCGCGCAACATACGGTTCCTATTGATCTCACGCCCACGGGGGCAAATAACGCCACCGGCTTGCCTGAAGACGCGACGATTCAAAAGGTATTTGCAAATTATCCGATCGCATCAGCGGCATCTTCGGCTGACGGCATCTCAGGTAACATCTTCTTTCCCACCTCGTCGGCGCAGAGCACCTACAATCCCACCATCAAGCTCGATCATCACTTTACCGATCGCGAATCTCTGAGCTTGCGCTATGGGTACAACCACTTCTTTGATCCTGACCCGTTCCATTCCGACATCCTTCCGCAGCCGGCGGGATTAGGGGCGATTGCTGAGAAGGCCATATCGGAGGGTTTGGCTGCTCAACTCACGTCGACCTTAAGTAATAGCCTGGTCAACAATTTTCAATTTGGATGGAACCATATCTATGCGGCTTTTTATCTGACGCCAACCACCACGAACGTCCTGAATGCTCCCGGAGGAGTGGACAGCTTCGGGAACGGTTGGGACTACTCCATGTTTCCATTCAACAGCTTCGCCAGCGGTTTGGGAGGATCGGACTCTCAGGCTCGAAAGACGGGAACAATTAGCTACACCGAGAGCCTTAGCTGGGTTCACCGAAACCACACGTTCAAATTTGGGTTCGATTTCCGGGATGTTGGAGAGAGCGGCTATGATAATTTCAGTTCACGTCGCCAAATCATCCTTGATCCCGAGACAAACTTTAGCGGGTTTAATCCAGGGATCGTAAATGAAGTTGATGGGCAGGGAAATGATATTAACTGCTCTGACCTAGACGCCCAAGGTAACCCCCCGCCAAATTGCATCGCAGACGACAGGGCGCTGGTTGACGGCGCGAACGCTTATTGGGGCTTTGTGATTCAGGATTCCCAAGCCCAATTTTTCAACAAAACTCAGGTACGGCAACCCTCGGACAACAAGTTCTTCAAGCAGCACGAGTTTGATTGGTATGGTCAAGACGCCTGGAAGATTCGCTCGAACTTCACTCTTAGCCTCGGATTGCGTTACCAATACAATAGCGTTCCCTACGAGACCAGTGGAAACCTTTCCAATCTGCTGCAGGACCCCGGTAGCTTCGCCACGGGCCAGGCAGTAACTTTCAGCGTCGTGGGCCCGGGATCGGGACACTCGCTCTATCAGCCGGACTACAAGGATATCGAACCCCGCGTCGGTTTTTCGTGGGATCCGTGGAAAGATGGAAAAACTGCTGTGCGAGCCGGCTTCGGTATTTTCCATGATCGCACTTTCGGCAACGCGTTCGGTAACGTGCGCTCTGATCCGCCCTTCCAAACGACGTTCTCCAACTTCACTTTCGATACCCTCAACGGGCTCTTCGGCTCAAGCGAGTTTCCTGGACAGATCCCGACCCAGCCAGTTTCAGCGTCGATTCCCGACGGCAGCGCAGTAGCTGAGGTTATATTCGACACGCATTTTCCCAACGCGGCCAGCAACAACTGGAACCTTGATATCCAGCGGGAGTTGCGGGGCAACAATGTCCTGGACGTTGCCTATGTTGGAGCAATGGGAGTGCATGTTTGGGGGCAACGGGACGGAAATCCGCCGGACCCAACTAAGGTGGCGCAGTTGGTAGCGTTCTGCAGCAATCCGAACAACTCTTTCACACTCCCTGGCGTATCGGGGACTCTTAGCTGCACTCCTAACGACGTTAGCAGTACCAGCCTCTATATCGGCGCAACGCCAAGCCAAGGCATCGACGACCTCCCGTTCAACGCAGTGAACAATAATGCGTTGCTTCAGCCTGATTATCAGATCGACGAGTTCAATTCCATCTATCACGCGTTGCAAACGAAGTTTGTGCATCGCATGAGCCACGGGCTGCAGTTCCAAGCCGCGTACACCTGGTCTCATGCTCTGGATAATGCGGTGGATCCTTTGACCCCTGCGGTCGGAGCGCGAACGTTCCCTCGCAACTCGCTGGATCTAAGGCAAAGTTATGGAAATTCCGATAACGACACTCGGCACGTCCTGGTTCTAAACTATATTTACGAATTGCCATTTGGACGCGGCAAGGGCTACTTGAACCATGGTGCGATGGGCCGAGTCATGGAGGGCATAGAACTGGACGGGATATTTACTGCGCAAACCGGACATCCGTTCGTGGTTCGCGGAACCGAAGATACGCAGAGGACCGGGATCGGTGCCTGGGGCTACCAGGTTGGAGACCCATTCGGGCCGCCTTCAGGGTCAGGATGCTCAGCGAACCTCTCCGCGCCGGGGTCTGGTTTTGCTTACATCAGCAATCAGTGCGCTTTCACCAATCCTCCCTTCGGGCAGGCTTCCAACAACGAGCGCAACCAGTGGTACGGGCCGGGATTCTGGGACTGGGACGTGACCATTGCTAAAAGGATGAGCATTACGGAGCGGGTGAAAGCGGAACTGCGCTTCGAAGGCTACAATATCCTCAACCACCCGCACTTCCTCAATCCGGGAACCGACGCTTCCGCCCTCGGCAATCTGATCGGGCAGCCTGGTTTTGGCGTGATTACCAGCACCTACACCCAGCCCGACGGAACCACTTCGGCGCGTCAAATCCAGGTTGCAATGAAGGTCATCTTCTGATTCCCTCATCGTTCGACTTTCCAACGGCCTGTGCGATTGCACGGGCCGTTGTTTGTCTCGTGCTGTGACAGACGTCAACCAAGGGTCAAATTTCGGAAAAGACTTTCTCGGTGTCGGCCCCCGCCTGATCCAGCTTGGCCGCGAAGTTCTACTTCTAGCCAGCCAACCCGGGGAAATCTAAGGAGTGCTCGAACAGGCGCTCTTTATGGTCTAATGCCTTGGAATCTTGGTCCGCCCAGACCCCCGCATTTTTGACCGGACTGCTTCCTGCGTTTCTGCTGAGAACACTGCCCAAAATAGGTCCCGCCAGCCTTCGACCTACTATTTATCATATCTGACTCCATAAACCAGTGTACATTTCTGGACAACCGCACCGCACGTTAAAGCTATGTCTATGAGAAGACTAAGTGTTATGTGATCACTGTTTTGGAACGTTAGTTGCTTTGCCGATGGGGTTGAAGCAGTCTCCCCTGTGAAGTGCGGTCCGCTCTGTAATTTGTTCCAATCCGTTGTTGGAAAAAGTCGAGTTGGAGGGTTTCATGAAGCAGCGTGCATCTACCGTTTCGGTTGTTCTACTCACCCTGGGACTAGTATTCGGGCTCGCTTGGTCGACGCCGGCGAACGCCGATAACCTTTACGCCAAAATTCGCGGCACGGTGGCCGATCCATCTGGAGCCGTGGTAGCGGACGCGAAAATATCCGCGACCAACGTCGCCACCGGTCTTGGTTACAACGTCACCTCCGACAAGAACGGCTCATTTGAGTTCCTGCAACTGCCCATCGGTGATTACTCGGTCAAGGTGGAGAAGTCCGGCTTCAAGTCCTTCTCGGAAGGCCACATTCACCTGGATCTCGACCAGGTTTTCAGCCTGAAAGTGCAAATGGAGCTGGGCTCCGTCAGCGACACGATTACGGTCGAAGCCAATGCCGCCCAGGTAGAGAGCACGGACATGCAGCTCACCGCTGTGATCAGCGGCAATCAGATTGTCGACATCCCGCTCAACGGTCGCAATTGGACCCAGTTGATGCAGCTTCAGCCCGGTGTGCAGGCTTCATCCGACCGCTTTGGAGCCGGCGCTTACTCGACCAACGGGTCAGAAAGCCAGCAAAATGCCTTCCTGATCAACGGAACCGATTCGAACGACAGCTCCCTGAATACTCCGCTGGTGATTCCCAGCCCGGATGCTATCGGCGAAGTCAGCATGGTGAGCAGCACCATCAATCCCGAGTATGGCCGCAACTCTGGCTCTATCATCAACGCTGCGATCAAGAACGGCACCAACCAGTTCCACGGCTCGGCTTTCGAGTTCTATCGCGACACCTTCCTCGATGCCCCGGCCTGGTTCGAATTCGATCCCACGACGAACAAATCGTCCCCCACTCCTTTCCACCTCAATGAGTACGGTGGCACGATCGGTGGACCGATCATCAAGGATCATGCCTTTTTCTTTTTCTCGTATCAAGGCCTGCACGAGAGGACTCCGGACGCGGGCGCAGCCACTTCGGTACCGGTTTACACCCCGGCGGAGAGAACAGGAGACTTCTCATCGGTCACCGGCGGTGGCCCTTTCTCGCCTCCGGGCAGTGGCCTCTCGCCGATCCCGCTGACGGATTCCAACGGAGTTGTGCAACCTGCGGGCACCGCCTACGCGACACTTTTTCCAACCGGCGTTATTCCGACGGTTGACTTGAACCCGTTGGCCGTGAAATTGATGAATCAGTTTGTTCCCCTTCCGAATTCCGGCAATAACTACAATTTCAATCCCACCACGACTGAGACCAGCAACCAATACATCTATCGCGTGGATGACAGACTGAGAGCGCAAGATAACATCTGGTTCTATGGCCTCTATCAGAACACTCCATCTGTAGACAGCATACCGTTTACCGGTTCAACATTGCCGGGAATGGCTGAAAACGCCAAGCGGCACTATCAGGAATATACCGCCGACTATACCCACACATTTTCCCCGACAACTTTGAATGAGGTCCGTGGCTCCTTTTTGCGCTTTAATTTCGTTGCCGTAAACCCGGTGAATCCGATCAATCCGACGACCTACGGGTTTACGGGTATCACCCCGCAGAACTCTTCGATAGCCTCGTTACCTGTAATGAACGTCACAGGCCTGTTCGAACTCGGATTCAGTTCAAACGGCCCTCAACCGCGCATCCAAAACACGTATCAAGTGGCGGATAACTTTAGTAAAGTCTGGGGCCACCATACCTTCAAGGCAGGCTTCAGCATGGAGCGCCTCGAAATCAACAATCCGTTCTATAGCAACCTGAGCGGCAATTTTGCTTACAATGGCGGCGGGCCATTTTCTACCGGATTTTCCGGCGCCGACTTTTTGCTGGGCATTCCAGACAACTACACTCAGGGCAGCGGATCGATCGTGAGAGGCCGCGGGCGCGAATATTATGCCTACGTGCAGGACCAGTGGCAAGTGAGACCGAGTCTTACCCTGACGATTGGAACTGGCTACGACATCGAAACGCCGTGGCGAAACCTTTACGCCAGCGGGGAAATCATGGCGGCGTGGCGACCGGGTCAGCAGTCCACTGTGTTCCCGACTGCGCCTCCGGGCTTCGTTTATCCCGGCGACGCGGGCATCAACAAGTACGGTGGTGTGAATGTTCCATATAAAGATTTCGCGCCCCGCTTGGGCTTTGCCTGGAGCCCCGGAGGCTCACATGATTGGAGCATTCGCGGGGGCATCGGCCTGTATTACAACCGCTCGGAAGAAGAACTGGCGCTGCAAACCCTGCTTCAGCCGCCGTTTGCCTTGGGTACGAATGGTGCGGCTTCTATAAGCTCGCCGGCTTTTGCTACTCCGTTTACAACCGTAAATGCTATCCCTGTTGGAGGTCTTCCAGCGGGCACCAGAGCCAACCCATTCCCCTTCGTTCCACCGTCTCCGGGCACGACCAACATCGATTTCGCTACATACGCGCCGATAGGCCTCGACTTCAACGTTTCAGATCCAAAGCTGACTACTCCGAGGGCAACGAATTTCAACTTGAATATTCAACGGCAGATTTCCAAGTCGACAATCGTCAGCGTGGGGTACGTCGGAAGTATCGGTCGGCATGAGGAAGGCGCCTATGATACGAATCTCGCAGGTTCGTTCCCTGGCGTGAATCCGTTGTCGGCCGCCTCTGGCTGTCCCATTGGCTTGGCTCTCGCGCAGTGTCCGCTCCAGACTCTCGCCACTGAGAACGCAAACCTGACTTGGACCAACGCAACACCCGTGCCGGGCGCGACCCCCTACTACCTTCCTCTTTACGGCCACCCCGGCATTCAGGCTACCGCTTACAACTCAAATTACAATTCGCTGCAGGTGGAGTTCAACCGGCATTTCAGCAACGGTCTTCAGTTCCAAGCCGCCTACACCTGGTCGCGGTACTTCGACGAGACTTCAAACTTGGAAAACAGCGCGTTCAATGCACCTGGAATCAACGCTTTTGATCCTAAGGACATGTATGCTCCATCGGCCAGCGACGCGCCGCAGCGTCTGGTGCTTAGCTACAAGTACACGTTGCCGTTCTACAAGCTCTCAGGGCACCGCTTCAGACGGCTGACTGACGACTGGAACGTGGTAGGCATCTACACACTACAGCATGGGTTCCCGATCCCGGTCTTCGATCTGTTGGCACACTCGCTCACCTGTGACCTTAACGTCGCCTTCTACTTCTGTCCAGACCGGCCCAACCAGGTTGGAAAGCCGCAGATTGTGAATCCGCGTACCTATCAAACAACGGCGAACGGGGGCTCTGGAAACGGCGGCAACTACTGGTTCACGAACGGACCCACTGTTTTCCCAATCGGTGCACCCGGAAGTGGCATCGGTACGGCCAGCCGCAACCCGCTCTATGGGCCGGGAATTAACTACGGCGACATGGCGCTCGAAAAGGACATTCGCATCGACGAGTCAAAGTCGGTTGAACTGCGCTTGGAGACGTTCAACACCTTCAACCATGCCAACTTTGCGCCCCCTGGCAACTTCGGGACTAGCGAAGATGCTTCTGCGGCAGACACCGGCACCTTTGGAGAGATCTTCGGGGTTCGCTCTCTAACCACCAACGGCGACGGTCGAGTCGTGCAGTTGGGAGCAAAGATTTACTTCTAACTGGCCGAAGCTAGACAAAAGAGGCATCCCGCAAGGGATGCCTCTTTGCTTGTTTCGAATGCTCTTTACTCCGCGAGCTGCCGTCGGCGTTTGCTCACGCTCTAGGTCTCCGCCCTCCACCAGGAGCCCAGAGCTAACAAATAAGAGCTTTCTACGCCCTCACCTTCCGAACACCGGGTAATGGCTCGCTGCGCCCATGCAGAACAACATCACGATTGACAGGATTGCGTTGGCTCTCGAAGCCAACAGGGCCTGACGAGCCATTGCTTTCGCTTTGTCGGGCATGGGAGTACCGTTGGCGGCGTTGTCGCGGGTCCATTGGATGAGGCGCTTTTGGATGCGCCAGATTACTCCCCAGACGTTGAGCAGCATGACCCAACCGATGCCGCCGCCGATCCCGATCGAGAGGAGGCGGTTGCTCTCCCAACCGTGGTTGTTCAGGCTCAGGAAGAGCCACGCAGCCGCAGCAGTGACCACGGCATAGACCACGCCGATGAATGCCCCTTTGTCGAAGATTCCCTTGCCGGGTATCAGGCACGCGTAAAGCAGCCCCCAGACGATCGTCCAGATCATAAAGAAGCTGCCCATTGCGATGCCGGAAGACGCACCGGTAAACCCTTCAAGCTGGGCATTGCCGGCATCGGCGGCTACAATTTTTCCCCAATAAATCAGGCCAGCCAGCACAGTCAGCGCGGCCGACATGCGGAACCACATGAGGGCGCGCGTCATCAGTGCGGGCATCACCTTGCCCTTGGTGGCGGCGTCGAGTTCCTTCATCAGCGGGACGTTCACCAGGTTGAAGAAATAAAGCAGGCCGATCCAGGTGATGCCGGCAAGGAAGTGGATCCAGCGCACAAGCATAAGAAAGTTCGTGTTGAAATCCTGGGGAAAGTGGATTTGGGGACCAAAGAAAGCGGCGAAACCAGCGTGTGCCATGAATGCCCTCGCTTATCTATGTTTACTCAGTTCTATCGTCTTAGGTGTTAGGTCTTAGGCAAATCCTAAGGCTCACAACCTGAGACCTAGCACCTGAGACCTGCGCAAGTCAGGATCTATGTCAGGGTCGGAATCGCCCAACGCGCGATTGTACACAAGGACGCGGCAATCGGTTCGGGACTCCTAGTCGGGACAGAAACGTCCCGAGGCAAAGCCAACTGGCCTCCCCGTATCCGGAAAAGACGACTATCGGTCCAATGTGGGTTTTGCCAGGATTGAGACAAAACCGATTTCCTTAAGTTCCGGGTTGAAAAGAGACGACGGACGCCGTATTGTACTCGCAGCTAATCTGCCAGCAACGCAGCCTTGGGAAACTGGGCGGCGAAAAGGCAGACTGTCCCCCCATGTTTCTACGCGGAAAGCCGCGAGGAACTCGCTCTTGTTATGAACTTCGCCCGAGGCGATTGCCGGAGGCGGAGATTGGAAGGATGCAGTTCAAAAGCATTTAAGGAGATCGGCTATGGATAACGGCAAGCCGGCGCAGAATATCCAGGATTCGTTCCTGAATACGGCCCGCAAAGAGCGGTTGAGTATTACGATTTATCTGCTGAGCGGAGTGAAGTTGACGGGCCGCATTCGTTCCTTCGATAAATATTCCGTGGTGCTCGAGGCCAACGGACAGGAACAGTTGATCTTTAAGCACGCCATTTCGACGATTGTCATGGGCCGGACAATGTCGCAGGCGCAAACCCACGGAGCACATGCAGCGCATCCCGACGCGAAGGCGGTGGGTGCGACGATGGCTGCGGCGGCGTCATCGTCGGTTTCAGGAGCGACGCCTCCGGCGGCCAGCGCTTCGGCCACTGAAGGGTAAGGCGTTTCCCGTTTGCGCAGTTCTCATCCCAAGAAGACCCGCGATCGCGCACCTGCAGCTGCACGTGTACCTCTCGGCACGGAAACGGTACGCCCTGAAAATGATCAGGAACGCGCGTTTCTGGTGGGGATTGAGGTACGCACACGTGGACGCTCTGGCGCGAAGGTTACCGCGCAGGCACAGGCGGCTCGTGAGGCAGCACAACTGCAGCCGGTCACGAGCGGAAAGAGCGCGTCGCACGGCGCGGGAAAATCCAACGGGCACAAGCCAGCCATCCCAGAATTTGATGCGGATGAGTCTCTGGCGGAGCTGCGCACGCTAGCGGGTAGCGCGGGCGCGAACGTCGTCGGCGAAATTCTGCAGCGGCGCGACCGGCCCGACCCAGCGACTTTAATCGGCGCAGGGAAGCTGGAAGAAATTGCCGGCGCAGCCGCGTCGGTAGACGCCGACCTGCTTCTTTTCGATCACGATCTCACCGCCTCGCAGCAGCGTAACATCGAAAAGATTGTCAAGCGGCGCGTCATCGACCGCACACAGCTGATCCTCGACATTTTTGCGCGCCACGCGCGAACCCGTGAAGGCCAACTGCAGGTGGAGTTGGCGCAGCTGCAATACATGCTGCCGCGGCTGGCGGGACGCGGCGTGGAAATGTCGCAACTTGGCGGCGGCATAGGGACGCGTGGTCCCGGTGAAACGCAGTTGGAGACCGACCGGAGAAAGATTTACCGGCGCGTGCGGCATGTCGAACAGCAGTTGGAAAACGTGCGGCGCATCCGCGCGCAGCAGCGGCAGCGGCGGGAGTCCACTCCGGTCGCGACTGTGGCGCTGGTTGGCTATACCAACGCGGGTAAATCAACCCTGTTTAATGCGCTCACGCAAGCCTCGGTGCTCTCTTCGCCGCGCATGTTCGCCACGCTCGATCCCACGATTCGAGCAGTGGTGCTGCCCTCGAAACGCAAAATCTTAATGTCCGACACGGTGGGATTCATTCGCAACCTGCCGCACACGCTGGTCTCCGCGTTTCGCGCCACGCTCGAAGAGGTGCAGCGCGCGTCTCTGATTGTGCATGTGTCGGACGCGAGCAGCCGACTTTCCGCTGAGCAGGACGCCCAGGTTGAGATTGTTCTAAAAGAGCTTGAGGCTGAGAAGAAGCCGCGGCTGCGAGTGATGAATAAAGTCGATCTGCTGGATGAAGAAGTCGCCGATAATTTAATCAACGACTCTCTGCGGGAAGACGCTCAATGTCAAGGAACTGGTTCCGACGGAATCAGAACAGTATATGTTTCCGCAGTGGAAGGCACGGGCCTGGATCGTCTGCTGGCGCGCATTGACGCCCTGATTGAAGAAGATCGAGTAAGCCGCGTGCATCTGCGTGTGCCGCAGAAAGAAGGCAAGGTGCTGGCCATGCTGGAAGCGAAGGCGCGAATTCATTCGCGTGCTTATAAGGACGGGGCGGTGGAATTAGAAGTGGAGGCTCCGGAGTCGGTGGTGAGAAGAGTGAGGCAGTGGACTATTGGACCTCAACACGATTCAAAACGCTAAGTGAAACGGGGTCTTGGCTGTCTCTGCGCAAGCTGAAGCCGCTTTAGCGTATGACAGTCGCAGCGCTCGAATAGCGAGTTCCGCCATTCCACTGCAGTGCAATCACCCTCCTCGATGGGAGCTCCGAGTAAGTATTTTCGATCTTCATAAATGACTCCAAAGTATCGACCCGGACCAGTCCTGTACAGGCCCACCAGTTGGGGAGCGCCCCCGCTCTTCGGATCGGCGTTACTTGCTAGAGATTCGCAAAAAGAACCGAACACGCTCCTACTTGTTCTACCAAGTGCCTTACACCACTTCTGGTTGTATTCCTTTACCGAGGCCTCACCAGATCCCTTGGCTAGCACAAGTGCAGAGTCGGCGGGCATCTCCAATGCAGTGCTGATCCAGCCCGCATCGGGGGTCCACTCTACGCTCCAAAGAAAATATTTTGAGTTCATCCCTTCTCCACCACGCGCCGCGTGAAGAATTGTGAAACCCTGCCTAGCCTCCGGCGGGTAAGTGGAAAATGACGCGGACAACAAAGACCCCAGCTTCTCGTTCCGAGTCTGTGGCCCGTCGTGGCTCGCGAACACTAACCCCGAATCCATAAGCGTCAGGGCATCACCGAGCACTAGAGACGGAAATAGAACATCACCGCAATATCCGAAGATGTCGGGAAACGATGCTGCTGCAAAGAGCTTCCGGCCGAAGTCCCAAGAGCCACCGGTCGGCCACGAGATTCGGCTGTCGCTGGCCATATAGAACGAACATGGGCCTCTCGAGTCGACGCCGATCCATGAGGCAAGGGATGTCATTGAATTTGGCCCATCAGTTTATTAAACTATCGCGAGAACTCAAAGCAATCGAGTTCGCGACGCAACTCCTGGGCCCTCCACCACAACCATGAAGTCTTATGGGGGGCGAGGTCGAGGTGACCTCCCCCGGCATCGCAAGGTGTCGGGGGGAACCGGGTGTTCGCGACTCTCCTAGCTTGTCCTAGTCAGCAGTTCGGCGCCGAGACTCTGGTCAAAACGAACGACGGGCCCAAGAATTTAAATGGGCCGGCAACCAAGAAGCGGTGACATTCCTTGGCTATCGGCCCATTCGATCCTGAAGTGGATCGGAGGTGATACTTCAATGCTAATCCTCTCTAGCGGGAAGTCAAGAGGTATGTGCAGATTCTTGCGAGGTGCGAATTCTAGAACGGTCCGCATCGTCAGGCCAGTGAATCGTTACACCCCTCCACCCGCATCTGCCTTCTTTTGAATCGTTACACCTATCGCCTGCATCTGTCTTTTTTTGAGCGGTTTGCAGCCAACGTCACCTTGGCCCGCCACCGCTCTTGCAATTCGCCGCTCTTGCAATCAAGGAAGGAAGGCTCCAGATGCCACTCCCAACCCAACCAGCACGAACTTTGGGGATGACCCAGTGGGATGTCTTCTCCTCGCGCCCGCTTGAGGGCAATTCTCTGGCGGTATTCGCCGATGGCCGCGGATTATCTGACGCGCAAATGCAATCCATCGCCATGGAAATGAATTTGTCAGAGACCACGTTCATTGTTCCCCGCGACGCGGCCACAGAACGCGAGCGTGGAATTCGGGTGCGCATCTTTACGGTGCGAGAAGAACTGCCCTTCGCCGGTCATCCTACATTGGGGACTGCATTTGCATTGCGCGGCAATAGCGGCGCCGAAACAATTGTGCTGGAGTTGAACGTGGGAAAAGTGCCGGTGCTTTTCGAGGACCGCGCTGGAGAGCCCGCGTTCGGAGAGATGACGCAGATCGATCCAACATTTGTGCTGCGGCACGATCGCGAAGCGGTCGCGCGTGCGCTCGGGTTGCGCACCCAGGACTTTGACGATTCCCTGCCGATCGAAACCGTCTCGACTGGACTTCCCTACGTCGTGACGCCGTTGAAATCGCTGGACATCATACAAAATTTGCAAGTCGATCTCAACGGCGGCACCGAATATCTCGCTAAGACCGCAGCAAAGTTTTTTTATTTTGTTTCGCGGGAAACCGTGGATCGCGACGCCCGCTTGCACGCACGCATGTTGTTTTACACCGGTGAGGATCCGGCAACAGGTTCCGCCGCGGGCTGCGCTGCGGCGTGGATGGTCGCGCATGGCGTGGCCAAAACGGACGAGCGAGTGCTGATTGAACAGGGCATCGAAATGAAGCGTCCCAGCCGGATTTTTGTACGTGCCTCGCGCATCGATAACCGGGTAGTTAACGTGCGCGTCGGAGGGCAATCGGTTGAGATTATGCGCGGCGAAGTTTTTTTGGAAGCGGCTGCGTGAAAGCGGCGCTGAATCGTGGCTTTCGCGAGCGCGACAAAAGTCAATAGCTCCACTCTGCCATTTGCATCTACGCTACTTTACAGTGCGCACGATTTGCCGATAGGATTCAGTTCGCTCTTCTGATTTAATTCTTCGCGATTAGAGAAAATTTCCTTCGGACTCTCGCTGCTGCTCACATCGAGCAGTCCGATGGAATCGGACGGTGAATGAAGCCCAAGCGCACTATCCTTTGTGTTGACGACAACGATCAATCTCTTTCCTACCGCAAAATTATGCTGGAGACCCGCGGCTACCGCGTGGCCAGTTACTCGCGAGGCGAGGACGCCCTGGAGCGCTTTAAACAGGGAGGCATCGATCTCGTGGTTACAGATATGGCGATGCCCGGACTCGATGGTCCGCAGCTGATTGCTGCGATCAAGGCTCTCTCGCCTCAAATTCCGGCAATCCTGATAGCGAGCAAGGTCCGCGTCTATGACCATGAGTCGCAAGCCGACGTCTTCCTCACCCGTGGAATGTATGCTCCCGCAGATTTGTTAGAGCGAATACGGCTGCTTCTGGTGCGCAAGCGAGGGCCCAAGAGGCTGCAACAGCATCCCTCGCAACTGCCGCGGCAAGTCGGAGCGGCCTGACCCAATCCAGCGTGGCCTGAACTCAATCGTGTAGGAGCTTCATCATGTAAGATCAAGGCTGGCATGGGCGCATTTATTGAGGCCATTGATTTACACAAAACTTATCGCGTGGGAAAAGTGGATGTGCCTGCGCTGCGTGGCATCTCCTTCAGCGTGCAAAGAGGAGAGTTTGTCACCGTGGTCGGCCCTTCGGGCAGCGGCAAGTCCACGCTGTTTTACTTGTTAGGCGGACTGACACGCGCCGACTCCGGCAAAGTAATTCTGGACGGCGATGATTTCTCCACGCTCTCTGACGCGGAGCGCACTCGCATGCGCAAGCGCAAGATCGGCTTCGTGTTCCAGAAGTTCAACCTTCTTCCCACATTGAACGCTCGTTCGAACATTGCCATCGCACAGGAGATTTCCGGCAACGGAGACCGCGATCCGGCGTTCTTCCTGCGGATTTGCGATTTGTTGGGGCTGACCAAGCGGCTGAATCATCGTCCATCGGAGCTCTCGGGCGGCGAGCAGCAACGCGTGGCCTTGGCGCGCGCGCTTGTCAATAAACCAGTGGTGGTCCTGGCAGACGAACCCACGGGCAATCTGGATTCGGAAAATTCTGACATCGTCCTGCGGATGCTCCGACAGTCGAACCAGGAGCTTGGCCAGACAGTGCTGATGATTACCCATAATCCTGAGGCCGCCAGGTTCGGAGACCGCATCGTTCATATGCGCGACGGCCATGTTGTTCAGCCCGAAGAAGATCCGCAATGGAGAGGTTAGAGGTCCGTGGCGGCCGCGCGCAAGGTTTTGCGCCGGAACGTTGCCGCTGTTGAACGCCTCGTTTATAATCAGGGTCGTATTCAGTGCAGCGCGGGAGTAGCTCAGTGGTAGAGCGCGACCTTGCCAAGGTCGATGTCGCGGGTTCGACCCCCGTCTCCCGCTCCAGTTTTTCGTTCGACCCTCCCCGAGCCGATGGACTTTTTTGCCGTAGAAAGCTAACGTAGTGAGCAGGGGCGCGGTACCCAAGTGGTAAGGGAGAGGTCTGCAAAACCTTTATGCGTCGGTTCGATTCCGACCCGCGCCTCCAAAATCTCTGCGGTTCCTCGACCGCTCGGACTTCCTTACATTTTTAGTCGATCGATTCGTTTCAGCCTTCCCGCTACGAATCTGGATGCTAGGTGCTCCTCTGGTTGGGCTCAATAAATTTAGGATGTAAGTGGATAATTCCGAGATTCGTTTTCCAGAGCCAGATCCTGCGCCGGTTTAAGATGTCGTCATGCAGAACGTAACGCCGGGCGCGATTGTCGCGCTTGCCTTGGAACTTGCTCCGGCGGTCCTGTTCGGCTGTGCCGCGGAGCGCGTCGCTCGCGCCGTCACCCGTTGGCCTGCGCCCGTGCGCTTAACTGTGCCAGCCGTATTGGTGATTCCTTATGTGATTGTTTCAATCTCCAACCACATGTTTCAGTGGGCGTGGTTTGCTCTCTACGCGCTGCTGCCCATTGCGATCGCATGGCTGCTGTTGCGCGCCGCCGTCGTCGATCCCGAGCAGCGTGGCGACTGGCGCGACTGGTTCATTTTGCTGCTGTTCGGCTTGGCCGTCGATTTGCGCTCGTTCGACAGCGCATGGCCGCCTGGCCTGCGGGCGTTGAATGAATTATTTCTGGTCGATGCCGGCTTGTACGGATTTCTCGCGATCCGGCACTTGAGCGGCACCGGCTTCGATTTTCATTTTAAGTGGAGCGACTGGAGGACCGGCCTGCGCGAACTGCTTTTCTTCGCCCCCATCGTTCTTGCCCTGGGTCTCGCGCTGGGGTTCATCCATCCCCATCGAAATCTGCCGGGAATCGGCGCCACCCTCCTGCGCTGGGTCGCGATATTTTTCTTCACCGCCGTCCCCGAGGAACTCTACTTTCGCGCCTGGTTGCAAAACCTGCTGGAGCGTCGCGTCGGCCGCCATCCAGCTCTGCTGATCGCGTCCATCCTGTTCGGACTCTCGCACTTCAATAAACGCTCCACCCATTTCAATTGGCCCTACGTCTTGCTGGCAACCAGCGCCGGAATTTTCTACGGCCGCGCCTGGCGCGAGCATCGCCGCGTCCCCGCCTCGACGATTACTCACGCCAGCGTGGATTGGCTATGGGGCCTGTGGTTTTAGGGGTGGGTCTCAGGTTCTAGGTCTTAAGTCTTAGGCGGCGGGATCGGACTACAAGGTTGTCGGAGAAGGCCGAGACCTATCACCGAAGAACTTAGGTTGTCATTCCGGTCGTCCACTTTTGTCAAATAGGATGCAGGAGCATTGCCTGGCCGATCTTGCTCACCGAAAGCTGGGAAACAAGAACCCCGTCCTCCGCCGGTGCTCCTCGAAATCCGCACCGAAGTGCCGGTCCAACAATGCTTCTTCCCTCTTCGCCTTGATCCAAAATCCCCCAACGATCACACAGACTCCCACAACGCAACGCCAGCGGCCGATTGCGAGAGCGGAACCAATCGCCGCCAGGTCCAGCCCGGAATAAATTGGGTGCCGCAGGCGCGCATACGGCCCGGTGCGGATGAGCTTGTGATCTTCTTTTATGGTGATTCGTCCACTCCAGTACTGGCCCAGATGCCAGCGCGCCCAAATCGCCAGCGCGATGCCAGCCCACGTAAGCACTACGGCAGTAACGCCGATACCAAAACTTCTTGGGATTATTCTTTGGCCGAGAAAGCCGATGTCGGCCGAATGCCGAAGGAGCAAAACGAAACCGATAACTTCGAGAAACATGATGCCGTAACGCGCCGCAAACGATTCCCTCTTTTCGGTCGGCTTGGTATTCAGCGCGCTGATCGTCCAATACAGGACGAAGGCCATCCAAGGGATGTCGATTAGAAGTCGCCAGGTCATTTTCACAATTCGCGCGAGAGCACTGAGACTCCACTGAAAACGAGACCACTACACCGGCAACTGCTCCTGCATCCATCCCGGCGTTTCGACTTTCGGCTCGGTCGTCAGGTCGATCACCAACCGCTCCAGCACCATACGCTTGCTCACAGGATTTGAACGCAAGGCGAGATCGGCCTTGGCCACGAGGCGAATCGCACGCGCCAAATCGCGGCGGGATTTATAGCGGCGAGCCTGCTTAATAATATCGTCGGCGGCAAATGGCGGAACCCGAAAGCCTTGCCACAGCGCGGCCCAGAGCATGCGCTGGTCGCGCACGTTGCGTTCCAGAATCACCAGCATCTGGCGGAAGGTTTTCGCCAGCATATAAATATGTCCGATCGCCGCTTCCTCGCCCTCGCCCGAGGATAAAATCGCGTCCAGCACTTCGAGAGCGCGCACGCGGTCTTTCGCCGAGATGGCGTCGGTCAATTCATACAGCGAGCGCTGCTTCGCCGCCAGAACCATGGTCTCAACGTCACCCAGCGTAATGCGGTTTCGTGCGCCAACGTAAAGCATCAGCTTCTCCAGTTCATTGGAGATCATCATCATGTCGCCGCCGAGCGCATCCACCAGTTCGCGCACGCCATCGGGATCCATCTTCACCGGCGTCAGCCGGCTCGCGCAGTATTCAGAAATCCAGCGCACGGCTTCGCCCTCTTCCACCCGTGCCAGTTCGACGATTCCGCAGTACTGGCCCATGGTTTCGCGAATGCGCTGGTAGCGCTCTTTGTCCTGCATCTCCATGCGGCGGACGTCGGCGGGAATGCTGATGTGGTCGGCAACGAACACAATCAACGCATCGGGATTCGGATTCTTGCAATACTCCTCGATGGCAACCAACTTTTCTTCATTCGAACCACGCCCAAAAAGATTCTTTACCCCACGCACAAAGAAGACTTGGAATGGAGCCATCAGCGAAGGTGTTCGGGCGCGGTCAAGAACCTCAGCAAGATCGTTTTCGGCAAGATCGAACTCGAACAAGCTGAAGTCGCGCAGGTCGGCCGGAACCAGGTGTTCGAGGATCGCATCGCGAAAGCGCTTGCGGAAAAAAGCCTCGTCGCCCACGAACACGTACGCCGGACGCAGCTTACGCGATTCAAGTTCACTGACAAAGCGTTCGGCCTGGGCGAAAGCGCGCATTAGAAATCTTGTCGTTGGTCGTTAGTCGTTCGCCGTCGGGTCTTGGGTTTCAGGTCTTAGGCGCTAGATGCTGGAATAACTATCTCAGGCCCAAGACCTAAGACCCAACGATCCTTCAAAACTCTACCACCCTAGAACCCCTCTAGAATATTAGAGACCAGGGTCCGCGCGAAATCCTGAGAGAGTCGCCGAATCGCCGGAGAATCTTCTTCGAAGAAACTGGCCAGATCCTGAGAAACTTCATACTGCTCGCGAAACAGATACGCGGGATTCTGGTAGAGCACATTCCCCTTGCGATCGGTCAGTGACACCTTCATGCTCACCACTACCAGCACACTGGCAGCTTGCCCGGTCGCGGAATTATAAGTAAGCGGCGACGCGGACGTTGAGAGCACCGTGCCCCGCAGCGTAGCATCAGCGGCCTCGCCAGTCTGATTCAGAATGTGATAGTGCGTGCGCGTGGTGAACTCGCGCACCACCGATGCAGTCAGCAACTGCTCGACGCGGTAAGTTTTGGTTGCATTGGTGAAGGCCGGAACCGCGATGGTTTTGACATTCTCTGGAAGTTGCACCGCGTGGCCCGCCGTGTGGTATCCGCAACCGGCGCAGGCCGCCGCCAATAAAAGTCCGGCGGCGCTAGCAAGCTTCACTGAATTTTTCCCATCGGGCGAGTCGCGATCATACTTTCCGCACACTCCACCGCAGTGATGGCCGCAATCCGCAGGTTATCCGCTGCCGCCCACAGCCAGATTCCATTCGGCTGGAACGGCTCGCCTTTGAGCGAAACCAGAATATTCCCCTGCCCCGCCGTATTCACATTGCTCGGCTGAGATTCGTCGTCCATTCCCGCGAGAGTCACGTGATCTCCAGCCAGCGCCTGCGACAATTTCTCTTGATCGACTGGTTGCTCCATCTGCAGAAAGATCGACACAGCGTGGCCGTGAAACACCGGGGCCTGCAGCACCATCAGAGCGGGATGCGGCGCGTCCGCTCCGGCAATCTTAAGGTAGTGGCGCTGCACCCGCGCTTCTATCATCTCGAGCGACCGCTGCGATTTCTGCCCGTAACGCGAAACCATGTTGAACGCCACCTGCGTGTCGTACACATCTTTGGGCAGCGGCTGGAACGACAACAAATTCACCGTCTGCTGGTGCAGTTCGTCCATGCCTTTTTGCCCCTGCTCTGAGGCCGGCTCAAAAACCGTAGCCACCGCGCTGCGGATCGCTCCAGCCTTGCGCGCACGAAGCAACAGCAGGGCCAGCGTCACGGCGGCGGGATTCGCCACTACGCACGGAGCCGGTTGCAACTCAGGTTGCCACATCTCTCCCCGCTCGCGCTCCAGCCAAACCGAACGCACGGTAGCGCCGGGTTCATCTTCCAACGCACCCGAAAGATCGATGATCGCACTGCCGGCGTCGCGGGCACGTTTCCAGTTCTGGCGGGTGCACTCCGCATCTGCGGCAAAGAATGTGAAGTCCACGCGGCCAAATTGCTCCGCGCGCACGCTCTGAATAAAGTTGATCTCGTCGCCCGCCGCCTCCAGTTGGCCGATCGACTCATCATCGTCGAGCAGACGAATGTCGACGGCGGGAAAATTCCGCTCGTTCAGCATCTCGGCAACTTCTTTGCCTTTGAGCGTGGCCGCGCCGACAATGGCCGCGCGAAAAAGCTGCCCACGCGCAGAAGGAGATGGCGAGCTCGCAATTTTGGTGGGACTGCTCATGAAGTCTGCGAAGCCTCCTTGTACACCGGCGGAGGAGGCGGCGAGTGTCGGCGACGGAAGATCCATTGCAGGCGCCAGAACACTCCCGAGAACGTGTAGAGCAAAGCAACTCCAAACAGGACCGGTTTCGAGAAGAACCAAACGCCAGCGAATAATGCGCCAAAGAGAATGATCAAACGAAACGGGTGCCGCGAACGAAAATCGATGTCCTTAAAGCTGTAAAACCGCCAGGTGCTCACCATCAGATAGCCCACAGCGGTCACCATCGCCAGCCAGGTCAGAGCCGTGTACCAGGATTTGACCGGTTCGCCGCTCTGAAAATGAACCACCGCCGCGATCACTCCCGCCCCAGCCGGAATCGGCATCCCCACAAAATATTTCTTTCCCGGGCGTCCCGGGTTCGAGGGCTGAGGATTCGTCGTGATATTGAAACGCGCCAGGCGGCTGGCTCCCGCCATCAGAAATAAAAAACTCGCGATCGCGCCCAACTGCGTCAGCTTGATGTTCCACTCGGTCAGCGCAACCGGAGGCATCAAATGAAATCCCCAGGTCCAGGCCAACATGGCCGGAGCCACTCCAAATGTGATCACATCGGCGAGAGAATCCAGTTCTTTCCCAAAGTCGCTGCTCGTGCCGGTCATGCGCGCAACGCGTCCGTCCAAGCCATCAAACAAAACTGCAAATCCAATCGCCTTCGCGGAATTGTCCAAATGCCACCATGTCGCCGCACTGGCATGGACAACCTCGAGGATGGCATAAAACCCGGCCGCCATATTCCCCGTCGTGAAAAGCGATGGGAGAATATACATTCCCTTGCGCATGCGGCGCGGATGGCGGTCGCCCCCCCGGCGATTTGGAACTGGAAGTTCCATCAACGTCCCCTTTCGGTGACAGAATAGCTCGCCGCCGTTGCCGGTTCGTTCTTTCGCACTTCGCTCTCCGGCTGCAAGCGAGCCAGAACGCTTGCACCACCTCGAACCCGGTCGCCCACTTTCACCTGCAAGGCGGCAGAGGCGTTGAGCACCACATCCACCCGCGATCCAAACTTGATCAGTCCGACGCGCTGGCCCCGTTCCACCCAATCCCCGACCTTGGGATTGAAAGCAATTCTGCGCGCCAGCAACCCTGCGATCTGTTTGAGTACCACCGTCTGCCCATCACCCTCGACGCTCACAATATTTTGTTCGTTCTGCTCCGCCGAAGCTTGATTCATCGCGTTCAGAAATTTTCCGCGCTGGTAGCGCACCTCCCGCACGAATCCTGCAATCGGCGAGCGGTTCACATGCACATCGAAAACGCTTAGAAAAATGCTGATGCGAATCTTCTTTGACTCGCCGATGTTGATGCCTGAAACATCCGTAACCTTTCCATCTGCCGGCGAAACCACCGCATCTGCGGCATCCGGAATCACCCGCTCCGGGTCTCGGAAAAACCACAGGAAAAAAAGCGCCAGCAACAGCGGCACCACGGCCCAGGCCGGCTGAGTCAGCCAGCCGACGAGAACCCCGGCGGCAACAAACGCCAGCGCGTAAAAGTAGCCATCTCGTACCATTGGGGCAGCCTCATTATAGAGCAGTAGCGAGCCAAGCAGGTTGAGCCTCAATCAGAAATTGTGCAGGCTAAGATCGTAAGTGTAAATAAAGAAAGGCGCTGATGAGCGCCTCGGAGTAGATACAAAATCACCTGAGCGGCGACAGCCGCTTCCAGTTGGTCAAACAAAATTACGCTACGTGCGCCCCATACTGCTGCCTGAACTGCCGCTCGATCGATTGCATCTGATCTTTGAGCCGCAGCTTCAGCTTTTTAAGCCGGACTTCTTCCAACTTTTCGTCTTCGCTGAGGTAACGTTTTTGCGTGAGAGAATCGAGCCGAGTGGAATACTGCATATGCTCCTGGGCCAGCTTGCGAAATTCGTCGTTGGTCAGCAGAGAGTCCTTCGAAGTCAGCATCCAGCGGACCTCCAAACCGGGATTCACTGGCCCCAAGCTACCACAGCCCCAAAATCGGTTCAATGCCAAATTATTGGTGCAGTCTCGTTATGAGAAACCCCTTATCGGGAGAACATTGAGTGGATGAGCTGTGACCAGCTACGACAACCTGAGGCGGTAAAGAACGGCATTTTCAGTAGGCGAGGCATAGTAGCCGCTTCGCACGCCCGTCTCTTCAAAGCCCATTTTTCGATAGAAAGCGCGGGCGTCTTGATTCGACTCTCGAACTTCTAGAAAAATGGCACACCCGCCTGCCGCCCGCGCCTGAGTAATCAACACAGTAAGCAGCAACCTGCCGGTTCCTCTGCGGCGCATGCTGTTGGCGACGACAATGTTCTCCAGTTCCCACTCCACACCGACACGCCGCGCAACCAGGAATCCGAAAATCTCCGATCCTACTCCAGCCGTTTCATCTTCCGCGATCAAGACCTCGCGTTCCGCTGATTGCGGATCGCTCGTGGCCAACATGTCCTCGTACTGCTGCCTTAACCAATGCGCGGCGGTCGCACTCTCGCGCTCCAGGTCCATGATTCGAGAACCGTCATCTGCACTGCCCCGTCGCACCCGCAAGCTAAACTCCTTGTCATTCCGACGCGTTACACTGAGCGGAGCGAAGTGGAACCAGGAGGAATCTGCTTCACTTTTGTGCCATCCCGACTTGTGAGCGCAGCAAGCTAGGAACCAATTCTCTCGATCATCTCGGCATCCGTGCGCCGAATATAGTTGGCCTCCAACTGCTCTGGAGTTACCGTTTCACCGCGCTGAATCTTGCTCCAACCCAGTCGGGCAACATCGGCGGCAGAGATGGACGTGAGAATTGAAACTGTCACACCGGCCGCTCGGGCAAACTCGGCGAGAACGGGATCTGGGGTAACCACGGTCCATCCTTTCGCCTGCGCAAGGAACTCACTTCTACCCAGCATTCGCTCTCGCGGAACCCATTCCGTGTCGGTCGGAATTTCATACTCCCCCACGTAGACATCGCCCCGCCCCGCATCCAGCGCAGACATGACCTTGCCTTGAGCAGCGCTCGCAACCAAGCAAGCCTCCAGCAGAGAGACCGCCGCAATCGGCTTACCCAACACCTCAGCCAGAGCCTTAACAGCCGCCAATCCAATCCGCAACCCAGTGAACGATCCCGGGCCCGACACCACTGCGAAAGCGCCAATGCCGTTCTTGGTGAACCCATTGCCGGAGAGCAGTTCGGCGATTTGGGGAATGAGTTGCGCAGAGAAAGTACCGCCGACCAGAGGCGCAATCTCGATCACCTCGAAGTCGCCACCATTAGCCGCGGGCTCTCCGGCTCGCGCCAGCGCGATGCTCCCTTGTTTGCCCGAAGTATCGATTGCAAGAAGAAGCATCGAAAGATTTTTGCTTTATCTGTGAAAATCCGCAAGTATCCGTGGCCGATTTCTTATCCCTCAACCAACTCCAGCAGAACCCCGCCTGCACTCGCCGGATGCACAAACACATATTTATGTCCGCCCGCCCCGGTCTTGATTTCCTCCGAAACTAGGCGCACACCGTCTTTCTTCAGCCGCTCGACAGCCGCAGGCAAATCCGGAACCCGCAGGCAAACGTGATGCAGCCCTTCGCCCCGCTTGGCGATAAACTTAGCGATGGTAGAACTCTCAGAAGTCGCCTCCAACAATTCCAATCGGCTCTCGCCCATCGGAATCATCACCACTCGCACCTGTTCCTGCTCCACCGTCTCTTCCGGAGAAACGTTCAGCCCCAGTTTCTCGTAAATCGCCTTCGCCGCCGCCAGCGACTTCACCGCAATCCCCAGATGATCAATGCTGGATTCCATAATCGTTGTCATTCCGACGCGCGAGCGAAGCGAGGCAGGAGGAATCTGCTTCCCTGTCAACCTCCCATACTGCTAACAATCTCCTCCACCACCGTATACGGATCGCGCTTGTGCTCCGCCACCTCGGCAGCATACCGCGCCATTCCTCCATCGACCATCTGCGCCCGTACCTTTTCCAATAAAGCATCGCGCAGCATTTCCACCAAACGCTCCTGCCAGCTCTCGACGCTCTTGTTCAACGCCAGATTTTCTTTCTGCAGATACGCTTCATAGTTCTCGATGGCCGCCGCCAGTTCGTCGATTCCTTTTCCTTCGCTGGCAACAGTCTTTACGATCGGCGGAGTCCAGCCATCGTGACGCATCGCCAGCGACTGCAGCGTTCTGATCTCTCGTTCCACATGCCCCGCGCCGTCGCGGTCGCTCTTGTTGATCACAAAAATGTCGGCAATTTCCATAATGCCAGCTTTAATCGTCTGCACGTCGTCGCCCATCCCTGGAACCAGAATCACAATCGTGATATTGGCCAGCCGCACAATATCAACCTCATCCTGGCCCACGCCGACGGTCTCAATCATGATGAGGTCGCGCCCGGAAGCATCCAGCACCGTGGTCACATCGGCCGTCGTACGAGCCAGACCACCGAGCGATCCGCGCGTCGCCATACTGCGAATATAAATCCCTGGATCGGAGAAATGCTCCTGCATGCGAATCCGGTCGCCCAGAATCGCCCCACCGGTATACGGACTGGTCGGATCGACCGCAATAATCCCCACCGTCCGATTTTTCTTGCGATAGAAGCGGGCCAGTTGATCGACCAGCGTGCTCTTCCCCGCCCCCGGCGGCCCCGTCAACCCAAGCACTTGCGCCCTCCCGCTATGCGGAAACAACGCCTTCAGCAACTCAGCCCACCCTGGCGCGCGATTCTCGACGGTCGAAATCGCGCGTGCCAAAGCACGCACATCCCCGGAAAGGAGCCGCTCAATCCAAGTTTGGATAGGTTGATTCAAGCGTTCAGTGTAAAGCAGAGGGCGAGCAAGAAGAAATCCACCGCAGAGTCCGGTAGGGTCCGAATTTCCAAGTGCCCACAAGCCAGAATCATCGGGACACGCTCAAAATTCCAAGCGTACCTGAAGCGCGATCATGCGTGGACTGCTGTCGCCACCCAAACCAACGCCCAGCAGGCCGGTTGGTGGTGAAGTCGTATAGGTCAGCGCTCCAAATCCCGTCTGGGTGGAAGGCTTTCCGGGAATCCCGGCCAACGCCATGCTAGGAAGCCCAAAGTTCGGATGGTTGAACACATTGAAGAATTGGGCTTCTACCCTAAACTTCACCCGCTCGGTCACAGGAAACCATTTCGTGAGATAGAAGTCGTTCCAGACAAAATCAGGGCCCCGAAGGGCGTTGCGCCCGAGGTTTCCGAATTGGCAATGCTGAGGGTCGTCCCCTGTGGCGCATTGGCCAGTGCTGGGATCTACGGTCGAAACAAAGGCTGCAGGATTGAGCCACTGAAGAGTTCCTGCCTGCGTTACGCCAGAGACAGAATGGTGCTGATAGAGCGGGACGCCGGGAACGACGCTCGCGAACTGCGGTCCGCCGCCCTGTACAATGCCGGTTCCGTTGGCGGAATACGGCGTACTTAGGACCGAGAACGGGACGCCACTATGCCAGAACATGGTCCCGGAAATCTGCCAACCGTTGAGCGCGTGCGCCAACTGGTGATTCCGAACGTGGATAGGCAACTGATACACATATTGCGCGTTGAGGTTGTGCCGGATGTCATAGTCGCAAGGACCATAATCGCGGGCCAGTTCTCCTGGCAGCGGGAAAAGAATTCCTCCCGCAGAGAACTGAAGGAATCCTCCGTTCGAAACCGTATCCATGCAGCGGCTCCAGGTGTAGTTGATCTGTCCCTGCAGACCGTGCCCCAGGCGCTTCGTCGCGGTGAGTTGAAGGCCGCTGTAATGACTGTTCTCCCCGGTGGCGAGCTGGGTCACCGCGCTGAACCGTGCATCAGTTGGCTGCATGTAGGGGAACGGCGCAAAGCACCCCTGGCACGCCGTCTGGTATCCGTTCACTTGGGTTAGATAGGGCTGGTTCACCGCGCGTGTTCCCACATATCGCGCCTGCAAACTCGCCGTGGTTCCGAATTGATGTTCAATTCCTAGACTCCACTCTATGAAATACGGAGCACGTAGAGTGCCGGTGGGCACCGCGGTGATTGCGACCGGTGGGAGACAGGTTGCGGTATCTGCCTCCGGGGATGCGCACGAAAGCTGGCCTTGAGGGAATCCTGAACTAAATCTTTGAGTTGCCGCGACGGTTGCGTCCACTGCACTGTCCGGCACTCCCGGAGCGATGGCAGTCCCGCCCACTGTGCCCAGCAGACCTCCCTGGAAAGTTTTGTCGTAAGGAGGATTAGTGCCAATCAGGTCGGCCACACTGCCCGGTAAAATGTCGCTGAATATCCCGAAACCTGCTCGCAGCACAGATTTTGGCTCGAACTGCCATGCAATCGCCGTTCGCGGCTGCAAAATGGCCAGCGGCGTGGACGAAAACAAATTGCCGAGATGAGTCTGGATGGTGGCATTCAACGGCTGATTCACATCATGCGAGATCGAGCTGAAAGAACCGCCCAGACGCGCGATTTGGTCGTGTGGATTGAGCGGGTTCGAATTGAAGGTGTCGCGCACGCCAAATGTCCACGTAACCTTCTGCGTCACTTTCCACGTGTCCTGGGCATATAAATCGAGATTGAGGAAGCGGAACGGTTCGTTCGCCGACAAGGGAAAAGTCTCAGTTGCAGTAGATGCCACTCCATAGATGAATTGGGGCAACGTCGTATAAGCCACGGTTGGAACTGTGCCCTGCCCGAAGTCATAGTCATTCAAGCGAAAGATACGGGTGTTCGTGCCAAACCGCAGTTCGTGAGCGCCATGGCTCCAGGCGAGGTTGTCATTGATGAAGAAGCGAGAAGCTCGCCTGCCTTGCACCCACGTGTTATCGAGGCCTCCAATCGTGGTGAAGGGCGCATTGGCACCACTGCCCTGCAACGCAATCGGAAATGCCGCGAGCGTCTTCTGCAGATTGGCAGGCCCAAACAAGCTCTCATACCACGAAAACGCTGGATTGAAATAGTTCACCAGGTTTTGTGAGAAGACGTGGGTGTAGCCCGCTGCGAACGAGTAAAGAGGCTGGGGAGAAACCGCGTCAAACAAAGAGTTGATGGGATCTGTGTAGGCAGCTTGTACGCCCGTGTCCGCCTGAAAACGAAACCAAGTAGTGTCCTTCTGATTGATGTTGTAGTCGATGCGAACAGTCTGTACCTGTTCGTGGTCATCGCTGGAATGCGACACGCTCTGCCGGTTCGCGCAACCGTTTCCATTCGGTGGACTGCCCGAAGGCGTCGTGCCATCCGAGTTCAAAGGACACCCGAGCACCGCGAGTGGCGTGCCGTTGGTGTTTTCGTACAGGGCAAACATCTTTTGGTAGAACGAGACTGATTGCGGCGATGGCGAATAGGTTGATCCGGTTACGGAGTCGGTTCCACCCAGCGGGAGTTGTTGCAGCACGTACTGCTGAAACGCCGTGCTCGGAACCGTCGTGGGTGTCACGATGGGAAGCGCGATCCGAACCCATTCACTGTCGAAGAAAAAGAAGAGCTTGTCCTGCGCAATCGGCCCTCCCAGACTACCCCCAAAGTGATTGACGGTCGCTCCGGGTTTGTGATTACCCGGCGTCGCGTTGGTAAAGTAGTCCGCTGCATTCAGCCGAGCACCATTCCACAGTTCATAGAGATTCCCATGAAACTGATTTGAGCCAGACTTGGTGACGTAGTTGACCTGGGATGCTCCATACCGCCCTTGATCCACGGCATAGGAAAGAGTATTGACCGTCACCTCTGAGATGGAATTCAGCCCGAGCACGAGATTGGTGGAGAGGCCGCTGTTGAGGTTGGTGAGCGGGTCATTGGTCTCCAGTCCGTCAACGATATAGCCGTTGGAGAGGGCCGGCAGACCGTTGAATTCCACGTTGCCGTATCCGTTTGTGCCGCCAACGAAGTCATTGCCGCTGCCCGCCGTGTTGATCAGGGCGCCCGGAGCAAACTGCAAGGGGTAGGTAAGATCGCCGCCAGGATTGGGCAGATCCTCCAGTGCGTGCGCATTCAAAGTGGTGGATGTGTTGGCGTTTTCCGGATTAAGGATAGGAGCCTCGCTGCTGACCTCCAGCGTCTCATGGGATCGGGCCACACCCAGCTTGAAATCCACGGTTTGTTTTTGACCGAGAGCCGAAACGACATTGTTGTTTTGTCGCGGCTCGAAGCCCGCCGCTTCCACCTTGACTGTATAGATCCCTGGCTTTAGTTGCGGGAAGTTGAATCGGCCCGAGTCATCGGTCTTGGCGCTGCGTCTCAGTCCGGTCTCCAAGTTTGTGATCGTCACAATGGCGCCGGGCACGATGGCGTCGCTTGCGTCGCGAACCTGGCCAACGATGGCACTCGTAGTTTCGCCTTGTCCCAGTGCGTGATGCGGAGAAAGCCAAGCCACAACCGCCAGAATGAGCACCAGTCGAGCGAGGTACGTCATGTCTCTAGACTCATTTTTCCATCGCTCACAGGCCATTGACATTCCGGAACCAACTCCAGGCCGATTAACTAGCGGTTATATTTCATAGTTAACCATAGTTAATCATAATAGGCAAGCGAACGAAGAGGGAGGGACTAGATAACGCTTGGGGAGCTGATTGCGTGGGAGTGACGGGTTTAAGCGGAAACTAGATCATTACCTATGGTTTCAATCTTTCAGCAGCTGCCTAGCAATCACCAACCGCTGAATCTCGCTGGTCCCTTCGCCAATCGTGCACAGCTTCACGTCGCGATAAAACTTCTCCGCGGGATAATCTTTGATAAACCCGTACCCACCATGAATCTGCACGCCTTCATTGGCGCACCTCACAGCAACTTCGCTGGCATAAAGTTTCGCCATCGAAGACTCCAGCGTCGTCTTCATCCCAGCGTCTTTCATTGACGCCGCGCGCATCGTGAGCAGCCGGGCTGCATCGATTTCGGTGGCCATGTCGGCCAGCTTCCACTGAATCGCCTGAAAATCGGAGATTGCCTTGCCAAATTGCTGCCGCTCCTTGGAGTACTTCAGCGCCGCCTCGTACGCGCCTTGCGCCATGCCCAGCGACAGAGCCGCAATCGAAATACGCCCACCATCGAGCACGCGCATCGCGTCGATAAAGCCATCCCCTTCCTTCCCCAAGAGATTCTCTCCAGGAATTACACAATCTTCAAAAATCATCTCCGCCGTATCGCTGGCCCGCAATCCCAGCTTGTTTTCTTTTTTCCCCGGACGAAAGCCCTTCGTGTCCTTCTCCACAATGAACGCCGAGAGGCCGTGCGTGTTAGCCGCGCGGTCGGTCACAGCGATCACCACAATCGCATCCGCATAATGGCCATTGGTGCAGAAAGTCTTGGTGCCGTTCAGCACCCAATCTTTTCCCTTGCGCCGCGCGGTCATGCGGGCGCTGCTCGCATCCGATCCTGAGGAAGGCTCGGTAAGTCCCCAAGCTCCAATGAATCCGCCTGTCGCCAGTTTGCTGACGTATTTCTTTTTCTGCGCCTCGTTACCCGCCAGAAAAATGTGGTTCGAGCAGAGCGAGGTGTGCGCCGCCACAATAATCCCCACCGAGCCATCCACCCGTGACAACTCTTCGATCGCGATCACATATTCCACGTACCCCATGCCCGCGCCGGCATATTCGGTGGGGAAGACAATCCCCAGCAATCCGAGCTTGCCCAGTTCCTTGATTGTGGCTTGTGGAAATTCGCAGGCCTCGTCCCACTTCATGACATTGGGCGCGATCTCGCGCTCGGCAAATTCGCGAACGCTCTTCTTCAGTTGCTGCTGCTCGTCACTCAGTTGAAAATCCACGACTCCTCCAGCCAGGCATGACGCCGTCTCACGAAGTTCGCCCTGAGATTATTGTAGGTGACGAAAGAAAAATCCTTGAACCGACCGCCCGGTATGCACACTGCCCCACCTTCATGAGATATCAAGCTTCGCGTGGACAAAAGAGGACGAAGGTAACAGGACTGCCTCAGCAAGAGATGGCGGCTTGCTCAGCTTCAGAAGATTCGATGGGAGAAAGGAATCGCTGAAATACTTCGTTGGAGAGCAGCCGTCCCTTCGGTGTCAGGGAAACGAAATCTCCGCGTCGTTGCATCAGCCCGCCCTCGACAAGCTCCGTGATCGCTGCGCGCGCATTGTCGATGGCCTCGTCGCCAAATTTTTCGGAAAGACCTTTCAGGTCAACGCCGCACACGAGCCGCAATCCAAGAAAAAAACTTTCTTCCAACGCCGCACGCCGCGACACAACGGTCCGCTGCAAACTAGCTTCACTCATATATCGTTCCAGCGAATCAGCGGACGCGAATCGAACCGCCTCCACGTCCGGACAATCGGAAAGCAGCATCGAGTGCGCATCCACGCCAAACCCGAAGTAGGGTTGCCACTTCCAATACTTCAAGTTGTGCCGCGACTCGAAACCCTCGCGCGCGAAGTTGGAAATCTCATACTGTGCAATCCCCTCGGATTGCAACGTTTCGCAAGCCGCAAGATAAAAGTCCGCAGTCGCATCTTCATCCGGAACGAAGTGCGCATGGTAGCGCGTGCCGCCCGCCAATACCTCGCTTCCCAGCCGTGAATCTTCGTCAACCTCGAGCATGTAGACGCTGACATGCGGCACTCCCGTCGCGATCGCTTCCGTCACGGAAAACACCCAACTCTCCGCCGTTTGGTGCGGCAACCCCGCAATGAGATCGATATTGATATTCGAAATCCCCGCTGCTCGCAGGCGTGCGATGTCGTCAAGCACGGTCGTGCGCTTGTGCAGACGGCCAACCGCAGCCGCTTCCCCGTCCACAAACGACTGCACACCCAGACTCACGCGGTTTACGCCGCACCGCAGCAGGCCCTCGACGACGCCCGCCGTCAACGTGCCGGGAGCGCATTCCACCGTGACTTCCGCGCCGGGTTCAACCTCAAAATGCTGCCGCACTGCGTTGAAGATTCGCTCCAATTGCCCAGCGTCGAGCATTGTCGGCGTCCCTCCACCCAGGTAAATCGAATCGACCTTGCGCTCAAACTGCCCGCCCATCTCTGCCGCGACTTGCGGAGCTTTTTCAATATCGGCACAAATCCGATCGACATACCGCTCAAACACCACCCGCGAAAACACGTCCGACGCGAAATTGCAATAGCTGCATTTCGTGCGGCAGAACGGAACGGAAATGTAGATTCCCAGGGGCATCTTCACCATTATCCCATCCGCAATCGACCGGCCAGCAGCAAACCTTTTCCATCGTCTAGCCCGTTCCAGCCATCCATATCGAAGTACGGTATCGAGGTACCGTAATTTAAACTACTCTGGAAGCAACTGCCTCACCGCCGTTCAAAAAACAGATGTCTCAGGAAGAAGAAGTATTAGGCAAAGCCTATGACAGCCGCCTGATGGCGCGGCTGTTGAAGTATCTCCGGCCTTATCGCTGGCAGGTCGCGCTCGCGCTGGCATCTATCGTCCTGAAGTCTCTCGCTGATGTGCTCGGCCCTTACCTCACAAAAGTTGCCATCGATCGCTATCTCGCGCCCCAGGTCGCAGCTACGAGCACGTCTTCCGGCATATGGAGCTGGCTCAGCCCGCATGCCACCACCGGCATCGCGCAGATCGCGGCGATCTACGTCGGACTGCTCATCTTCAGTTTCTTGCTCGAGTTCCTGCAAACCTATTTCATGCAGTGGACCGGCCAGAAAGTAATGTTCGACCTGCGCCGCCAGATTTTTCGCCACCTGCAGCGCTTGCACGTCGCCTTCTACGACAAGAACCCGGTCGGCCGCTTGGTCACGCGCGTCACAACCGACGTGGACGCGTTGAACGAGATGTTCACCTCGGGCGTAGTCTCCATCTTCGAAGATCTTTTTGTGCTCTTCGGCATCCTCGGCGTCATGCTGTGCATGAACTGGAAGCTGGCCCTCATTACCTTCGCCGTGCTGCCCTTTATCGTTTATTCCACAAAGATTTTTCGCGACCGCGTGCGCGACTCCTACCGCCGCATCCGCGTTGCTATCGCGCGCATCAACGCGTATCTGCAGGAGCACATCAGCGGAATGGTCGTGCTGCAACTCTTCAACCGCGAGCGCAAGGCCTACGACCGCTTCAAGGAAATCAATCGCGTTCACATGGAAGCCTACAAAGACGCGATCATGGCGTACTCGGTCTACTATCCGGCGGTCGAGATTCTTTCCGCGATTGCGATCGCCTGCGTAATCTGGTTCGGCGGCGGCGACATCATGCGAAACATCCGCGTCAACAGCGTTGCCGTGAGCTTCAATTCGAAGACGCTCGTTATCTTCCGCCTGGTATCGACGGCCGCCTCGCTCGGCGTACTGGTCGCCTTTATTCAATACGCCTTGCGATTCTTCCGCCCGATAATGGACTTCAGCGAAAAATACAACATCCTGCAATCTGCGATGGCCGCGAGCGAACGCATCTTCAAATTACTCGACACGCCCGTGCAAGTGGTTTCGCCCGCCGTGACCAAGCGCTCTACCGGTCCCGGCCGCGTCGAATTCGATCACGTCTGGTTCGCGTATCGGGAGGCCGAGCCCGGCAAGAATCATGTGGAAAAGACGAGCCATGTGGGGACGGCCGCCCTCGGCCGTCCGGCCGAGCAAAGCTCGGCAGGCTCGTCACTGTCCAAGCGCAGTGAAGCCGAGAGCAAATTCGCCCTCGACTGGGTCCTCCGCGACGTAACCTTCTCCATCGAGCCTGGAGAAACCGTTGCCATCGTCGGACACACCGGCGCAGGCAAAACCACTGTCATCTCTCTCTTGCTGCGTTTTTACGATGTCCAGAAAGGCGCCGTCCGAATCGACGGCGTCGATGTCAAAGATATGGATCTCGCCGACCTGCGCAGCCGCTTCGGCGTCGTCCTGCAGGATCCATTTCTTTTCAGCGGCACAATCGGCGGAAACATTCGCCTCGGCACCAGCCGCATCCAGGACGCCGATGTCGAAAAAGCCGCCGAAGACGTGAACCTCGCCGACTTCATTCGTACACTGCCGAAAGGCTTTGACGAAGAAGTTCGCGAGCGCGGCTCAACCCTTTCTACTGGACAGAAACAGCTCATTTCGTTCGCCCGCGCCCTAGCTCACGAACCGAACATTCTGATTCTCGACGAAGCCACCTCGAGCGTCGACACCGAAACCGAATTCCGCGTGCGCGACGCCCTCAGCCGCATGGTCGAAGGCCGCACCTCGCTCATCATCGCGCACCGGCTCTCAACCGTTCAGCGCGCCGATAAGATCATCGTCATGCACAAAGGCCAGGTGCGCGAAATGGGCACGCACCAGCAACTCCTCGCCCAGCACGGCATCTACTTCAAGCTCTATCAACTGCAATACAAAGATCAGGAACTCAACGCCGGGCGCGCATCCTTGCCCGCCAGCGCGAGCGAGAAGCCAGAAGTCACAGCCAGTGCGGACGATTAGTCCCGATTGATGAATCCGGATTGAAACCCCTTCCCGGTAGTGGATAGTCGGAGGTCAGACGGTTACGACAGGGGCAAACGCGAACACCAGACGAGACGGCGCCAAGGTGCACCGCGCCGCAGTTTACGGCGACCATTTTTCGGTCTGACCGCAAATGCAGAATCCAATGCGACCACGCGCCAGCGTCCGGAGGACGCCTGAAAATAGCCCGGCGCGTTCAGCGCCGGGTAACCCCATCAATCGAGAAACCGCATCCCGTAGGGATGCCTGAACCCAAGCAAATTATTTCTTCGGCTGTGCCGACGGAGGCAAAATTCCATTCAGCCGCAAGTCCTGCGCCGCCGCTGCATAATGGTCGGCCCAACCGCCGGCAAGGAAGAGCGCTCCCATAGCACGCGGAAACTTGCGTCCACCGAACAATTCAACCGAGTCGCCGAGTTTGGAGTCGTCCATCTTGCTGAGTGCGTCCCCACAAAAATCGTAGGAAGCGGTGGCCGCCGCGAGCAACTTGTCTTTGCTATCCGTGTCTTTAAGCTCGGCGACCGTCGGCGCGGGAACATCAGCCGTCTTGGAGCACAGGGAGTTGTTCGATTCCACAATGTGGACGACCAAATGCCCAAACGTCATCTGATCGGGAGTGGGTTTGTAATTGAACTTGTCGGCGGGCATCGCGGTAATCGCGCCAAGAACATTGTTCCGCGAGCGCGGCAACAACACCCGCAGGGACGTCGCAACCGGGTCTTTGGTCGGCCCAGCCGCGGCAGCCGGCGCAGGCGAAGCGGCGGTTTGCGCGCATACCATTGCCGAAGCGACACACACGAAACAAGCAACGAGAGCAAAAAAACATTTCATCGAACTCCTCCTAACCAAAAATTCTAGCCAGCTGAGACCCGTCTTACGAGAAAGCAGCGCCCAGCGCCGCGCCCACCACGGTGAATACGGCCCACCATCCGAACACGATCGCGAACGACGTTCCCCGCTTCACCTTGCTCACGCAAGTGAACCCGATCGCCGTAAGCGCCAACGTCCAAATCATGAAAATATCGACAGCCGACGCCACGCTGTACAAGAAAATATTGTTCGCAGGCGTCATGAAATAGCCGGGATTCGTGGCCACGGGATTCTGAAACGAAAACGAATCCGGGCTGATCCCGGCTGCCACGGAGAGCATGGCCAGTAGTGTTTTCAACATGAGTGGCAGCGCCGCGTAAATCACAATGGCAAGCGACACCCCAAAAGAGACATCTACGCCCGCCGCAACCTTGAAAGTCGCGAACAGCGCCGTCGCGATAATCAGCCAGATGATCAAGGTAATAACCGGAAAGGCATAGGAGATGATCGCCGTGACTTTCGCTCCTTGCTCCAGCTGTCGCTCGCGCTGATCGGCCGGAAGATTCTCCAGCCGCGCCTGAGCCTTGGGCTGCGCCTGCATTTGGTTTTCCATGATTCTGCGAAAGCCTATCTTTTGCCCCGCAATGTAAACAAATAGCGAAGAGACCACCACCATCAGCAAGAACGGCGCCCACCACGCAGCGCTGCGGCGCAAATCGGTAAACGTTTTTGTGGGTGCAACAAACGTGTCAACGATTCGTGCGCCTTGCGACAAGCCAGATTCCGGCGCGGGCATCTGCACAGACGAAAGCGGAGCAGCAGCCATATCCTGTTCCTCCTGCGAAACTGGGACGCCAAGGAATTCTAGTCGCGCTGGGGCTTTGAAACAAGCGGGCGAAAACAAGCGAATGTGTATCTCCAGATCACGCGGTTCACCGCCGATGCATCGCACGAGTTGCGCACTCCCATCGCTCTCATTCACACCAAAGCGGAGCTGGCCTTGCGACGGTCGCGAAACGAATCGGAATACAGAGACGCACTCTAGCATATTCCGCTGGAAGCCACCGTACGGCGTGGCTGATTGAGGAGCTTCTGACACTGGCTCGCGCGGATTCTGGCGTGGGTGCGCTCGACGTTCGTATCGATCTGCTGCCGACGACGCTACGGGAAGCGGCAGCGAAGTGGAAGCAAGTGGCGGGCGTGCGCAACTTGTAATTCGAAGAACGGCTTGACGTGCAATCGTTGCGTGTGCTGGGGGACCAAAATTCTCTGCGCCGCCTCGTGGATATACTGCTCAACAACGTTATCAAGTATCCGCCGGCGCCGGGTAAAGTGACGCTTTCCGCGGGCGAGGATGCGGGCCGCGTGCTCGTGATGGTCGAAGATACCGGAATCGGAATCAAGCGTGACGATCAAGCGAGAATTTTCGAACGCTGCTACCGGCAGACAAAGCGCGCAACCGCGAACTCGGCGGCGCCGGCCTCGGCCTGGCGATTGCCCAATGGATCGTACAAATTCACAAGGGTTTTATCACGGTGGAGAGCGAACCGGCGAAGGGATCGGTCTTTCGGGTTGAAATCCCGACCTCAAATCTCGAACTGAACTCCCGAGTGTGAGCACTCGGGTCTGGTTTTCGGTGGCTGCCTCCGAATTTCATCGAATATTGGCGATAGGGCTTAATCCAGTTTTCTTTTGAAGACTCCAATCGACTCACCGGATTTGACGTGATATGACTTCGCGGAGTTTCCCCAGACATACTGAGTCTGCGGATCGGTCTCGTCGACGATCCCAACCATTTCATAGTGATCGGCAGCGTACTTGTGGGACCAGTCCAGTATGAACGTACTTGATTCTGGACTGGCAATCCATGAACTGATGACTTGCACGAACACCATGTACTCAGGCCGGCTGTTTTCGATTTCTCGTGCCATGTCCTTCTGCATGTCCATTGCGTACTTCTGAGGTTCGACCAGAGGATAGGTATAAATGTAGCCGGTAGCCGAATGCCGCTTCGAGTAAAAGTAAATTTCCGGCTCCGAGCCGATCACGGCGATGCGAGCGTTTGGCGACGAGTGCTGCTTGAGATATTCGGAAATGACTTGCGCTTCAGGAAAGGGATTGTTGCCGTAAACAGCGCGGCTGGCGGCGAGTGGGGAAAGTCTGAAAAAAATATCGCTCTGACCGGCGACGGAAACGGCTATCGCCGCAAGAAGAACGAGCAGCGGAATTGCAGTCGCTGCAGGGCTTGGCAGATGTTCCGATAGTTCCTGCGCCGCCGAGTTCACGGCAATCCCAATGAACAGACAAACGGCCGGAAGCACCAGGATGAAGTAATGCTGGCGAAAGTAAAAACCGGGACAAACTGCAGCCCACGAGAAGAATAAAAAGCCAATTGTGAAGACGGCGTGCCGCCAAGTTCGAGAGTCCCAGGCTAAGGCGGCAAGACCGACTGCGGCAAGAATCCAAACGAATGACGCAGGCTCAACAACAGAGAACGCCGTCGCCCAAAATTGTTGCCATCCCTCGGTGAAGGTCAACGCCGAGGCGTATTGGGTGCCATAGGAAAAAGTCCAGAACCACATTTTGCCGAGCGTCCCGGCGAAGAACAAAACCAAACAAGTGAGTGCGAACGGAACGAGGGCGCCAGCGCTGTAGATTCCGAGACGGCGAACCAAGGCAAGCCAATCCTTCCCCGCACGCCACTCCATCGCAATTGAGAACAATGCGCCGAACAAGAAGAAAAAGAGACCGGGTTGCTTGCACAAGAAAGCTAGGCCAAGCAGAAGTCCGCTGGCGAAATACAGGGCAGTTCGTTTGGATTCGATGGCGTGGAGCAGGATGAGAACTCCCGCCAAAGCTGGGAGCACGACAAAATGGGTCGCATGCCCGGCCAGGCCCAATACCGATTCGCTGGTGGAAAGCAGCGCGTAGCTCGATCCGGCGGCTAGGCCCGCAAGCGGACCGAATAATTTCTTCGCCAGCAGGAATAATAAAATTACGGTTGCCGCATTGGTGAGGAGTAGCCCTGCGTGAATGCCGGCAGGTGATTCATTAAACGCCGCCATGATGAGAGCGTAGGCAGCGTAGGTGCCGGGCAACTTCATGTTGTAGGCAAGGCTGTAGGGGACTACGCCTTGCAGCATGAGTTGTCCGGAGTATGCATACTCGCCTTCATCACGCTCTAGTGGAAAATTTAGTAAGCGGATGCGGATCAGGGAGAAAAACAGGATCACCATTGCAAGCAGCATAAGACACCAACGCAGAGAAGCATCCGGCGCCTTTGAGGTGTTCTTCGCTAACTCGCACCTCGCAACTTCGAGCTTTGTGATTTCGGGTTTTGTGCTCCTGAGTTTCGCGACTTCTGACCGCCTCCGGGGGTTCCTGCTCATCGAAATTCGAACTCGTTTGGCAAGAGTTGTTAAGAGTAACCGAGGGTTTGTCGATCAATTGTTAACGGGAGATTACAGTCAGGTTAAAGTTTCCGCACACAGCGTTCGACAGCCTTTTCCCAAGTTATTCTTACCTCGGCCTTCTTACTTGGGCCTTCTTGCGAATCCGTTATGCCCGCTGCAAACACGACCAGGCACCGTAGAAAACGTTCACGACCAGCGCCGAAACCTGCGCCGGGACCACCTCTGATCCTGCGACCGGTCGAGACGGCGCCGGTCACTTCCGCTCCTACTTTTGCGCGGCTGCGTGTTGCCCCTGCGATTCTGCTGGCGTTGCTGACGTTCAGTATCTACTTTCAAATTCTTCACCATCCATTTTCGAACTACGATGACGGGGAGTATGTCACCGATAACCCGGACATTCAGCATGGGATCAGCCCTGCTACGCTGCGTTGGGCAATAACCTCGACCGAGCACGGCAACTGGCATCCCGTGACTTGGCTTTCTCACGCGCTGGATTGGCAAATGTTTGGCAACAACGCCGGCGGGCACCACGGCACGAGTTTGTTGCTGCACATGCTGAATGCCATTCTGCTGTTCGTCTTTCTCGCTCAGATCACGGGATCGACCGCGCGAAGTTTATTTGCGGCGGCTCTTTTTGCGGTCCATCCCATCAATGTTGAAAGCGTGGCCTGGGTGGCCGAGCGAAAGAATGTGCTGTGTACGTTGTTTTTTCTGCTGGCGCTGATGGCCTATTCGCGCTATTCGCGGCGCCCCAGCGTAATTCGTTACCTGTTCGTCGCGCTGCTCTTCGCCTTCGCTTTGGCGGCGAAGCCGATGGCGGTCACTTTTCCTTTTGTCCTTCTATTGCTTGACTACTGGCCCCTGCAGCGCATTCAGAACTGGAGCCAACCGTCACTCATATTTCCCGCATTGCAGTTTTCCGCATGGAAAATTGCGCTGGAAAAGTTGCCTCTGCTGGCTCTGAGTGTTGGCGATTGCGTGCTTACGCTGATTGCACAGAACAAAGTAAACGCCATCAAATCCGTCACCAAGTTTTCTCTGTCCGCACGCCTGGCAAATGCGGTTGTTTCTTATGCGGCGTACTTGTGGAAGGCTGTGTGGCCGCTCCATTTGGCTGTATTTTACCCGCACTTCGCGGGACCGCTCGCGGCGTGGCAAGTGGCGCTGTGCGCGCTCTTCCTCGTTGGCGTCAGCGCATGGGTGTGGCGCGAACGTTCGCGCCCTTACCTGATCATGGGCTGGTGTTGGTTTCTTGGGATGATGGTGCCGGTGATCGGGCTGATTCAAGTTGGCGACCAGGGAATGGCAGATCGTTACGCTTACCTTCCGCTGATCGGTATTTTCGTCGCTGCTGTTTGGCGCCTCACTGATTGGGCTCAGCACGCAAAGCGCGAGGTCCGCGTTTCTGCAGCGATCGTGGCGACAGCAGTGCTCGTGCTATTTTCCGTGCTGGCGTGGCGGCAAGCGCGCACCTGGCGAAGTTCTCTCGATCTGTGGTCGCAGGCCGTTGCGGTCGACCCGACCAACTTTGTAGCTGAGGATGTCGTCGGCTCGGAGATTCTTCTCAGCGCTCTGAACAAAGGAGTGCCTTACTCCAACGAGGCTCAAGCGCACTTCCAACGGGCGCTTCAGATTAATCCCAAAGATTCCGAAGCGCTCCTTAACGTTGGCGCAGATCTTCAGACACACGGACAAGTGCAGGAAGCAATCGCGAAATACAAAGAGGCTCTGGAGTATGCGCAAGATCCATCGATCAAAGGAAGAATTCTCACCGACTTAGGATCGGCCTATGAGCGGCTGTTCGACTTGACCACGGCCCGGCGATACTATCGCGAGGCGCTGCAGCTCGGTCCCAAGAATGCTCCCGCCGCCTTCACCGGTTTCGCCAGAACTTACACGGATGAACAGATCGTGGACCTTACGCGCAATCTTGCCGCGCAACCCACGGCGCAGGGTTACTGGAAGCTGGGACAGTTGCAAGAAAGCGTCGCATCTAACGGTGATGCTATCGCTTCTTACCGGCGCGCGTTGCAGATCGACGCCAAGTTTCAACCTGCTCAATATGCGTTGGATCGTCTGGCGAAAAGCTCCGCACAACAAGATCGGCCGGCGCTAAAGTGATGTCTCTACGCTATTGTGGTGAGCTACTGCCCTGCGTCTGCGCCGTCGGCGTCTGAGCCGCCGGTGTTTGCTGATTCGAAGAATCGGCTGAATTTTTTTGTGCGGCGAAAACTGGTGTGGAGGGCGTTGGGCCTTTGACTTCGACGCTGCCATCGTAGTTCGCCGAATAAAAAAACAACCAATCTTTGTAGTGATTTTTGTGGTTGAACTCGCGAATTGTTTTTTTCGGGCTGGAGCTGGCCACGCCCATGATTACACCGCCCCCAAAACTCGCACTACTCCCCGGAGCGGCCAGGGAAGCGGCAGCCTGGGGCGTAGGGCTGCCTTGTGAACCAGCCTGTGCGTTCTGACCGCCTGTCGAATCCGGTGGATTGGCTTCGGGTGATGAAGTATTCGAAGAAATTCCCGCCGCGGTGTTCGCGCTACCTCCAGATGGCGTGCCGGCGGTATTGGGACCGGTTCCCTGCGCGGCGATGTCGTTCATGTGCAGCAGCCGAAAATCTTTCCCGGTGATGGGATCCTTGTAGCGCCGGCGCAGATAGCGGTTCCCAGTAGCGTGCTCCAGTTGATCCAGCGTCAAGGGAAAGTTCCCGGTATGCTTGGCATAAGAACGAATCGCACGGCGGTACTCCATCCCTCGGTGAATCAATTCTTCTTCCTGATCTCGCCTGATCTGGAGGGTAATCATCGGAGCCACGACAGCCGCTGCGATCACTAGTAGAGAAGCTGTCAGCAACAGCGTCAGCAGTACGTAGCCCCGCTCCCGTTCTGGACGATGACTTCGAAAGCGAAGACTGCGCGCAGCGAACGCAAGCCCGGTCACGTGAAAATCCCTGATCAAAAGTTGTACTTCAGTCCCAGTTGAAGCGTTCGAGGACGGTGCGAGTCTACTGGCCTGAGAAAGGCGCTGCCGGTCGTGCAGTCCACGTTGATTGGTGTCGCGCCCGGAGAGCCGATCACCGGCGTCAGGCCGCCGGCCGCGGAGTTGTATACGCCGCCGTAGCACCCGATGATATTCGACGCCGTGTCACCAATATTCGGATTGAAGATCCGGAACTCGGTGTGATTGAACACGTTGAAGAGTTCTACGCGGAACTCCATGGCGCTGCCTTCGGTGATTTTGAAATGCTTCAGCAGGTTCATATCAAAATTCAGCCTGTGCGGGTTGTTCAGGAAGTTGCGTCCCGCATCGCCGAAGGTAAGCCCCGTCGGCGCCACGAATGCGGCGGGATTGTACAAAAGTGGGCCGACACTGGAGGCATTAAAACGCTGCGGCACAGGAGCATGCGGATCGCCGATGACATCAGGGAAGGAACCCACGCCGGCTCCGTTCGCCACTCCAGCGTTGTCCGGAGCGGAAATTCCGGTGTTGCCGCCGCCATTGATTACGGTGAAGGGAGTGCCCGATTGAAATGCGGTGATACCCGATAATTCCCAACCATCGAACAACGCTCGCAGGACTCGAGAATCGCTTTGCACCGGAGGTTTCGTGTCATTTTTATCTTTGTCGCTATCACCGCCGTCAGATGCAGGCGTGGAGCGGAAGGCCGATCGCTCCAGCGCTCCGCTGAACTTAGGAAAAGCGTAGATATAGTTGACGCTGAGCGAGTGGCGCTGGTCGAAATTGGAGCTTGCCCAGTTGGATTTGATGTTGGCCGAATTTACAAAGGACGCGTCGGAACGGTCCGAGGAATCATCAACCGAGTGGCTATAAGTGTAGGAAGCGCCGACGGTGAGAGGTCCTCTCGTTCGGCGAATCGTGGCTTGCAGCGCGTGGTACTGGGAATCGGCAATGTTTTCCAACGAGAGCACTCGACCCATCCCGGGTGCGAACGTGCGCAGCGAATTGGGATTCGGCAGTACGACACTAGGATTGGAGATGAGTGCCGGACTAAGCGAATAGCAAGCTGCTACCAGGTTCGGCCATGCTGCCTCGTGGGGCGTAACCGAGACTGGAGTCGGTGTTACCTGCCCGATGGGATTCTGCCCGACGGTGAAGCTTCCAGCGCTTCCATTAGGCCCAGGGTTGTAACTGTTGCAGTCCTGGACTGTGATCGGTTGGCCGGGAGCGTAAGGATTGCCAGCAAGAAAAATCCCCTCGGGACCGGTCGGCGGCACGTTCAACTGATTCAGCTGCAGCTCCGCCGAAAGATGCGTTCCCTTGCTGCCAACGTAGGCCACTGTCGCCACCATGTCCTTGGGAAGCTGGCGTTGCACACTAAAGCTCCACTGCTGCGCGTAAGCCCAAGTTGTTTTCGTGGGAATGGAAGTTACGTCAATCGGAAATGCGGCGCCTGTCGCCGTGCCGCCGCCATTTTCGCCAATCCCCACATAGCCCTCGGTGGGGTTTAGCTGAGTCATGGTGAGATTGAGCGGTGGACCGCCCTCAAGCGAGCCGGTGTTGGCTTCCTTCGGAGTGCCGTGCTCGTAGAACATTCCGTAGCCGCCGCGAATGGACGTTTTCCCGTCGCCTTTCGGGTCCCAGGCAAAGCCAATTCGCGGCGCCGGATTGAAAATGTGGCTGGTCATGCAACTGGCGGGGACGCCGTTCTTGCCACACTGCACCAAGCCATTGATTACCGCTGGATTCAAGCCCATCAGTGGATTGATCGCGTTCAAAGGAACCGGTTGGCCGTTTTGAACGGAGATCAGAGCGCCGGTCCCCGGATCAACACCCACCGTTGCACCAACGGCCGCCTGCTGCTGCAGCTGCTGAGCGAATACGCTCGGCTCCCAATTCCAGGCGTTCAAGTTCTGCTCGTGGTAGTTGCCGAATAGGCTAAAGCGCACACCGAGATTGACCGTCAAGCGATGAGTGACTCGCCAGTCATCTTGCACGTAAGGCTCGGCGATCCAGTAGTTGTTGTAATACTTGAGTTGAGCGCTGTCCTGCTGGTAACTGGCAACGGCGGTGCTGCTGCTGTTGATGTCGCCGAGAAAGTTAGCGAAGGCGTTGCCTGTGCCAGGCTGCGTGAAATTCGAAAAACCCAGTAGACCTTGTACGTCACCGGTGGCTGAACCGATCGCGCCATTGGTTTCGCTGCGGCGGGCATTCACGGCCTGAATACCAAACTGCAGTGTATGAGTTTTGATAGCCTTGGTGACGTTGTCAGCCAAGCTATATGTGGGGTTGGTATGCTCCCATGGTTCGTAAGAAGTGTCGACGGCGAATCCGTTGCCACCATATGCGGCGTTAGTTCCACCAAACAGCAAACCCGGCAGCTTGCCTCCGAAACCGTTGTTGAAAATGTAGCCGATGCCGCATGCCGTCATCGTCCCACTCGTGCCCGTTCCGCAGCCACGTGGATCCGGCAGGGCTGCCTGTATGTTGCCTCCGGGACCGCTCACATCCTTTAAAGTAATGTTCGAATTCACGTAGCTGATGACAAATTCGTTGAGCAGCGATGGCGAAACCGCATCCGTCAACCGGACCACCATGCTTGTCCCCGGGCCGTTGAGTTTGTTTTCGACAGTGGGAAAACTCTGCTCGTGAACCGCTGCCGTCTGCAGATATCCCCACTGCGGAACCGGGGTGGTGGTATTCCACGAATCGTGGATGTAGCGGAATGCAACCGAAAGATTGTCGGTAAAATGATGGTCGAAGCGTCCCAGCTCTTCGCGCCAATACGTGGGAGGAGAAACCACTGCAACGTAACAGGGCATCAAGAGTTGTCCCGTTTGTACGTTCGGCTGACCGACGAGGCTCGAGTTGCATCCGGTCGTGGAGTTCGGTGGCGGGATCAACGCGTTCATCAGAGCGACGCTATCCGGATTGAGCTGCGGAGTGCCTGGGAAACTCGTCTGCCCAAGTTGATTGCCGACGTACGTCAACAACTGGTTCGTTCCCACCGAACCACCGGACGGGCAATCGGGAAAGGACTGTCGGCGGAATGTCGCCTGCGTTCCGGGCAAAGCTGGAGGACAAACGTCGCTGAAGTCCCCGGCGCGTTCGGCGAGGGTGGGAACGGCCTGATTGAAGTCTCCCGGTTCGTCGCCTGGGCCCAGAGGTGACTTTTCCAAACGGAACTCTTCCGACCAGAAGAAAAATGTTTTCTTCTTCGCCTTGGAGAAGCTGAGGGGACCGCCCAGCGTGAAACCGAAGTCTTGTCTCCGATAAAGCGGGGCTTTCCCCGGCGGGTCGAAATAGTTTCGAGCGTTGAAGAATTCATTTCGCAAAAACTCATAGCCCCCGCCATGGAATTCCGGCGTGCCCGACTTGGTCGTAACCAGCACCGTTCCAGAAGCAGTGCGGCCGTACTGTGCACCGTAGTTCGAAGTCAACACCTTCACTTCAGAAATTGCATCCAGGCTGGGGTAAACCATCAACGTGCTCTCTGCGCCGTTGAGTCCGGCATTCAACACATCGCTGCCATCCACGTCGAAGTTGTTGTATTCCACGCGGCCGCCGTTGACGCTGTACTTCACGCTACCTGCTACGCCAACCTTGGCTTCGTCCTGTCCCGTCTGGTTGCTTACGCCCGGAGCGAGGGCAATGAGCTGGGTGAAGTTGCGACCATTCAATCCGGTCTCGAGAACTTCTTTTTCCGTGATCGTGCCTTCGAGGTGCGCGCTTTGCGTTTCTACCGACGCGGCATTGGAGGCTTCCACGTTTACTTCCGTCTTCGCACTCGGCGGCTGAAGTGTAGCGTCAATCTCCACGCTCTGGTCGGCAGTCAACGTGAGGTCAGTTTCGAAGGCCGCAAAGCCAGCGGCGGAAACGCTCAACTTATATTGTCCGGGCACAAGCCCATTGAGAACGTACTGCCCGTGCGCATTCACGGTTGCAGTCACCTGGCCGGCGCTGCCGGTTGCGGTCGCCGCTCCTCCCTGGATCACGGCGTTCGATTGGTCGGTCACACTGCCGTAAACGGCAGCTTTACCCTTTTGCGCGGTAACGGAAAAATTCTGAGGCGCAGCGACCGTACTTGCGGCCGGATTTTGTACAGGGTTTTGTGTGGGCACTTGCGTTGGATTTTGTGCCGGAGTCTGTGCAGGATTCTGCGTCGAGTTCGGGACCGGAGTTTGGGCCGGTTCGGCGGCGGGCGCTTGTCCTTGAGTTTCTGGGGTTGGCGGAGTCGCCGGAGGAACCTCCGCTGGGGGAGGAGACGATTCCACCGGCTTCGGAGTAAAGGCTAGAACCGCATCGACTTCCTGCACCGAGTTGCCTGATACGGAGACTTGGACTTCGAAGGGCTGAAATCCTGCCGCGGTGATCTTGACGTCGTAGGTACCCGAGTTCAGTCCGCTGATGTTGAATTCGCCGTTGATGTCAGTGGTTGCGCCTTGGGCGCCTCCCTTGCCTTCCACCGCGATGGTCGCTCCGGGAACGGGCGAGCCCGAGGGAACAACCACGATCCCATGCATTGAGGCGTTCCCTTTCTGCGGCAGAGCGAAACTGCTCAAGCTGGCGATCAGAACTGCGCACACAAAAAGGAATCGGCAAAATCTCACGAACACACTCCCAGAAATGACGTTGGGGCGCGACAGCCCCAGAAGGATTCTGAATTTCTTTGGAACGATGGGTCGAACTTAAGACGTATAAACGTAACGACGGATTGTTACAGAACGATGAAGGGAGAATTAATTTCCGGTGACAGATGTGTGTTGGGACCAGAGTCACGCGTACACACGAGTGGCCTCTGCCGATTTACCCTAGGTCAAACTGCTAGGTCGGCTCAGCCCCTCCTAGGAGCGAGCGAGTTTCGTACGCTCAGGCCGGCTAGCATGTGACCCTTCTAGGAGAACCACTCCCGCAAGCTTTGGATATGTCCCATCAAGAAATTCTATAGTCTGCAATTCCTAGTCTCGGTGGACTCAGCCCGCTCAATATAGCGGGCACTGTTTAGCCCAAAAAGTGTAACCCCTTGCATCACAGCAAACTACGGACTGCTTTTCCACAACCAAAAACTCCTTGTTAATCGCGTCTGAGCCGTAAATTCATTCGAGTTTAATACTGCCGTCATCGTGCCTTAACAGATTTTCGGGATAGTTGCTTCGCGCTAGGAATTGGAAAATTCTCGTGCGCTTCCCCATCAACTCTGACCTGCACATTCGCAAATTTCCTGGCGCACCTGTAATGCAAGGGCGCTGTGACGGGGCAATCCCCCATAACTCTAGGAACTAAAGCAACAAGGAGAAAATCGAAATGAAGAAGAAAATGCTAGTGGTGGCTCTGGCGCTGACCGCGTCGATCTTCGCCACCACAAACGTCTTCGGACAGGCACCCTGCAGCGTCGGCGTCAACATTCAATTCAATGCTGTCGGCTCGTCCGCTCAAGCCAACTCGTTCGCCCAGGCGGCACGCGCGTTGACCCAGAGCGGCAGCAGCTACAACCTGCTCTCCACTTCCAAGGGCGCCAAGGTTTTCGACAAGCGTACCAATCCAACCAACCCCATCAGCGACAGCGCTAACCCGTTTTGGGTTATTTGGGACTTCGGCACGACCTGCAACGCCTACGCTTACTGGACGATCGACTCCGGCGCCGGCGTAAAAGACTTCTTCGCCTACGAGAAGTTCACTGCCAGCGCAAACAGCAACAAAGTTTATACGGCCCTGGCTGCCGCTTACGGCCAGATCACTACCAGCAGCATTAACGCCGGCACCGAGAACCAAGTCGGCGGCTTGGCCGACACGGTAGGTCCCACCGACGCTGGCTTCCTCGCAATCGTCGCCAAACTCAATGTGACGCCAGAAACACGCGTGAATGTCGCAGGCAACCAACCATCGCCAGCTTATTGCGGCAACCTTACCACCACAACCACCGGCTATCTCACTCAGTGGCAATGCTACTTCAACGTGGGCGCCACCGACATCCGTCCGGAAGACGCGCTCTACGCAACCACTCGCGGTCTCACGTCGTATAACGGCTATGACGTTGCCGCCAGCGGCACCGAGAACGCTGTCACGAAAGTCGGCACGGGCCAGTTGACCGGTCTGGGCTATAACACTGCCGGCAACGGCACCTGCACGGGTGCGGCGACCGTGGGCTGCCCAATTACAGACTCATTCAATCAGGCCAAAACGTTCAACGTAGTTAAGTTTGCGCTGAGCGGCACGGATCCAATCTCGGGCGGAACTCTGCCCGCCTACACGACCGTTTCCACTGGAGCTGAGCCGGTTCTCGTGTTTGCACATAACGGCACCGTCCTTGGAACGCAGAGCGGCGGCACCTACGTTTACAACGACATCAACAAACAAATCCTGTCCCAGATATTTTCGGGCTGGACTCATTGCACCGGCGATCTGCTGACCACCGGCGCGCCCGGTCCCGGATCTCCCATTCAGGTGGTCGAGCGCGAACCGCTTTCGGGCACCTACAACACGTTTGAGTTCACCGCGGTGCGTACTCTGGCGGGCAGCGCCAATCCGTTTTTCGCTCCTACCGGCACGGGCACCAGCCTTCCGCCCGAGAGCAACGCGTATACCGGACAGGAACAGTTCAACAATCCCGCCAGCTATCCCGGCGGAAACGGAAGCGCTTGCCCGCTCACCGGCGGATATCCGCAATCGAACTGCTTCAATCCTTTGTTCCTTACAAATCCCAACAGCGCGTGCCCCGGCGGCTCGGACAACCTCCCTGTGCGTCTCCGCGCAATCGGAACGGGTGAGGAAGTCAAAGCCACCGTCGGAACCTATAACACGGGCGCGGGCAATGCGACGGTCGACAACAGCCTTGGTTATGCGTTCTGGGGTTACGGTAACTTCCAACCGCTGTGCAACGCAACCGGTGGAACCACCACTTGCCCCGGCAGCTATATCGGCCACTACCTCACGGTAGACGCGATCGATCCGCTGTTCACGACCGAGGGTGGTGCGCTCGATTCGACGCCAAATCCAGCGGGCGCTTATAACCCGCCGTATTGCAACGTCACCGGTACTTCACAAACCTGCTTCTCGATTCCGTTCACCCATATTAAGGACGGGAAGTACCCGCTGTGGAGCTTGTTGCGAATTGTTACCTTCGCCCCTGTGTCCGCCAAGGTCAAAACCTGGCCCGCGGTTCTGGACATGGTTGCGCAGGAGCAGATTCAAACCGCCAGCGATGGTCTGTCGGATTTTGTTCCGTTCCTGACCAACCTGACGGGCGGCAGCGGCGTGTGGACGGGTAATCTCAATTTGTTCGTCTATCGTTCACACTACAAGCAGACTGGGGGCACCGTCACCCCGGCTAACGGCCACAAGGCTTGCGCCGGCGTTTTCACCGGCATCAGCTTGCAGGGCGGCAGCAGTCACTCTTCCACTTGCCTGGTTGACTTCGGTAGCGATGTGGGCGGTTCGGTTCTGACCGTTCAGTCTGATGTCGACTGGCTCTCTGACTGGAGCACCGAAGAATTCGGCGTTCACCAGTAAGAGTTAACCTGTTGTGTGCCGGGTGGAGAAGCGGCAATTGCCGCTTCTCCACCCGGCAATTCTGTTAGCTTCCTACCGCGGAGAAGAAGCCGGAAATCTTTCGAGCTTCACAGTTTTCCCGCCGGCAGAAATTCCGAGGCGCGCACTTTGTATAGCTGTAGAGAGTTGAGACTTTGAACGCAGTCCGTATTCAGGAGATTCCTTGGTGCAGTCGATTCAATTCAAACTGAACATTCGCAATCGTGGAGCGTCGGTGAAAATCTGCGCCTTAGCTTTGATTTTTCTAATTGCAACCGGAGCGACAAATCGCGCATGGGCCCGGCAGACGGCGCAGAACGCACAGTCTGCTCCTTCGTCGGCCGCGGCGCCCACGTCTGCAGTGCGAGTTCCAGAGACACACCCTCCTGCCGGCGATGATGCGAAGAGCCCGAGTAGCGTCCCCGCTCCGGCACTCCCTGCCGGCATCGATCAGGAAAAACGAATTCCGCTTTACGAAACAATTCAGGAAGACTGGAGTTCGCTGAGTATCGGCACGAGCAAGCTCGAACCCGAGCCGCCGCTAGTGGCCCAAACGGACGAAGGCGATGGTTTCACGCGGACGCTGGTCCAAATGAAATGGCGCCCCGGCGATCCGCTGGATGTATATGTGATCCTGCCGAAAGGCGTGAAAAAACCGCCGGCCGTACTCTACCTTTATGGCTACAAAGACGACACCGAGCGATTCAAGGACAATCGCTGGTGCCAAAGGGTAACCAGTGGAGGCTTCGCGGCAGTGGGCTTCGTCTCCGCGCTGAGCGGGCATCGATTTCACGACCGTCCCATGCGGCAATGGTTCGTGAGCGAGTTGCAGGAGTCGCTGGGCAGCACTGTTCACGACGTGAAGTTTATTCTCGACTATCTCGCGCAGCGTGGAGATATCGATATGAACCGCATCGGCATGTTCGGGCAATCCTCGGGAGGCGCGATCGCAATTCTGGCCGCCGCCGCCGATCCGCGGATTAAGGCTGTAGATGCGCTCGATCCCTGGGGCGATTGGCCGGTTTGGCTGGCGCAGTCCTGGGTCGTGAATCAGGATCCCGATCACGCGAACTTCACCGACGCAGATTTTCTTAAACGTGTAGCGCCCCTCGATCCAGTGAAGTGGTTGCCGACGCTGAAAACCAGGCGCATCCGGATTCAGCAGGTGATGGACAACACGGCGACACCGGATATCTCCAAGAATGCGATTAAGAAAGCCGCGCCCAAGCGGGCCGCGGTGGTGCGTTACGACCACCTCAGCCAGTTCGCGGATATTGCGAGCCACGGCAAGCTTTTCGAATGGGTCAAGGTGCAACTCAAGGCCACACCCTCGCCGGGCCCGCAAAAACGATCCGCGGTTGCCCAGCGGATTGCGCCAAGTGTCGACAAAACCGGTTCGGCAGGAACACCGCGCTAAGACCCTTCAGAGCAGCGAGATTTTCTTGGACGCGCGTTTTCTGTCTGTGAAGTGAAAAAGGAGCTCACATTTTGAAACGTATTCATCTTTCAGGCGTCTGCCTGGTTCTCACTCTGCTAACCGTAGGTTGCGCCAGCACCACGAAGAAGAAGACGACCACCACGCCCCCGCCTGGCACCTCGTCAGAACTGCAGGTAACCACGCCCGCCACCAGTCCTACCATTGACGCGGGGCAGGCAGTCACGATCACGTCCAATCAGGCGGCCATATGGAGTGTTCAAAACGCTAGCGGCTTTGGCAAGGCCTTCGGCGCACTCAGCAATACGACTACTCCGACCACGAGCGTCACTTATACCGCGCCGGTCAGCTTGGTGGGGCCCGGAGGGGGAACAATTTCCTCTGGACAAGTTTCCGTCGTGGCAACTTCCGCAACCGACAGCACGCAATCCGCCAGCATCATAGTCTTCATCAACGCTCTGCCTACGCTCAATAGCAGTCTAACCAGCAACGCAGACTGCAGTTACGACCCGACGCTGACCAACAACGACGGCACCGCCGGTGCGGCCTACGTGCCTCAAGGGCAAAACACCAACTTCCTTAAAGTCTCTGGTGGAACTCCGCCCTACACATGGAGCATCGCTTCCGGTTCTCTTCCCATCGGATTGAGCCTGGGGGTGGGAACCGCGCCGAACGGATCATCTCAATGCACCTCAGGGTGTGCGTTCTTGTACGGAACACCAGCCAGCGTCGGCTGTTCCACGCTCCAGCTTCAGGTGACCGATGCGGCCGGGTCAATTGCCATGTCTAACTCGATCTTTGTTGTAATAACACCACCACCCCTGAAAATTCAGACTCCCAACTATCCGGATTGGGTTCAAGGAGTTCCCTACGCACCCACCGTATTTTCAGTTTCTGGAGGCAAGCTACCTTATTCATGGAGCCAGGAACAATTCGCCCCGCTACCCACAGGACTCAACTTAACCCAGGTAACGAACAACAGCGCGGCCGCCTACATATCCGGCACACCCACAGCCATTGCCGGCCCGCCGAGCCTGATGGTCACCGACTCGCAAACTCCATATCCTGCGTTGGGCACGATAACCCTCAATCAAAACCTGGACTTCACTCAACCCCCTTGCACACCGTCACTCGGAGGAAGCACCTTCAACGCCACCTTGCTCGGCACCTACGCTTTCCTGCTACGAGGTTTTGACGCGAATGGGCCTGTGGTAATGGCTGGCAGTTTTACCACCGATGGCGCAGGGAATGTGAAAGCTGGAGTCGAAGACATCACGCGTAGCACGAGCGCGGGTTCGCAAGCGGATGTCGCCGTCAGTGGTTCCTACTCAGTGTTTGACCAGCAGCAGGTCTTTGGTCAGGTCGGCTGCGTCACGTTGACGGGCGGCTCCGGCACCGGCGCTTTCACTAGCACATTCACCATCAGTCTAGGTGGTTGCACAACTTCACTAGACCCCATCCGCGGCGAGTGCCTGGCGTCTCAGGGCACAGCAGGAGTATTCACCACCGGCCGTATGATGGAATTCGACAATACAGGAACTCGGGCTACCGGCATCCTCCGCATGCAGGATTCGACTGCCTTCTCCGGCGGGCTGAGCGGCACCTACGCATTCGGCCTGAGCGGCTGGGATTCCGTGGGTAAGCGGTACGCCGCCGCGGGTTCGGTGAGTTCGAGTTCAGGTACGCTAAGTGCCGCCGCCGACATTAACGATGGTGGAGTGCTGCAGTCCGCTCTTACGGGAGGCACGGGAAGCTCCACTGTCGACTCGACGAATGGATCAACTACTGGCCGTGGAACTGCCACGTTGAGTGTGGGCAGCGCATCGCTCGATCTTGCTTTCTATACGGTCAGCACGCACGAAGTGATGTTGGCCAGCATAGGAACGCTGAGTCCTGCGAATCCCCTCCTAGGTGGAGAAGCAATCACTGCGGCTGGCCCTTTCAGCGCGCTGTCGTTGCAGAACAGCCACATGTTCCACACCGCCGGCCTCGGTTCGGGTCCAGACGTGAGCATCGGCATTTTGAATTTCGACGGTGTGAGTTCCGTCAGCGGCACGCAATACGAAGACAATGCCGCCACTCTCGGTACGACCACACTCTCCGGCAGCTATACGGTTGATTCGACCACCGGCCGTGTCGCGTTTGTGCCATCGCAAACAAATCCCCAGAGCCTCGGAGACCATCCTCTTGTCATCTACGCGATCCCAGTGCCAAGCTCCCTGACGCGCCAGAATTGCGTCACCCTGGCGAGCTGCGTAACTGGATTTCTGGTAAGCACAGACGAATCCGCCCAGGCGGGCCTTTTGGAATTTCAGACGCCGACCCTCGGACCGCCGCCGCCTTTCTCCAATCTTTACGTCGCGGGATATTACTTTTACGGTACAGACGAGACTTTGAATGCGGCCACGCCGCTCATTAACGGTGCGGCGGATGCAAATCCCACCGGTGCCGCCTACGGCGGCGTTCAGAGCGTGAACTACTCCACCAACTCTTTTTACTGCCAGGTGGAACCGACCTGCGCTCTTCTTCATCCCAATGACCCACTCTCAATTGGCGGGACTTATTCCGTGAGCAGCAACGGCACGGCAACAATTGGCGGTGAGACCGTCGCGGTCACGAATGGAAATGTAATTTTTTATATCGACGAATCGCCGATCAACTCTACCCCGTCGGTGATGGTAGAAGAGCAGTAGCAATATCCAAACGATAGGCGAGAAACGCCGGTAGCGCCCGAACTCCATAGAGACCATCGTCCCTGATCTCATCCGGCGGGGCGTATCTCGGTGTCCTTAATAGAAGCATTCTGTTTAGGAGGACACCATGTTCGCCGATACCTTGCATTCGTCTTGGGCGGAACGTTCGCGCCGCCGTTGGACAACATTGACCTCGTTCGGGTTGCAAGCCCTGGTGACCGGTCTCTTGCTGCTTCTACCGCTGCTCCGGCCAATGGGTTTGCCAACATTCCGTCAGCTCATCGCTCCGATCAGTCTGGGGCAACCACTCGGAGAGCCTCCCACACATGTGCGGATCGGTGGGACTACGGCCGCGCCGAGTGCATCGCCGGTAATCTTCTTAAGGCAGCCGGCTAGCATTCCGCACGGCTTGCAGCATGACAGTGATGATGGCCCGCCGTCGATTGGATTGCCTGGTCCATCCACTCCCGGTGGCCCGGGCCCGGGTGGTCCGGTCGGCGTGCTCAATTCGTTGGGGACCGGCGTGCCAGTTCTTCCAGTGACGCCGAGACCGGCGGCTGTCGCTCCGATCCGCGTTTCGAGTATTAGTGAGGGCAATCTGACACGCAAAGTGCAGCCTGCGTATCCTCCGCTGGCTCGGAGCGCGCGCATTCAGGGCATGGTGGTGCTGCAAGCGGTGATCAGCAAAGAAGGAACGATCGAGAACCTCAAAGTTCTAACCGGCCATCCCATGCTGGTGGGTGCGGCCGTCGATGCCGTGCGCCAGTGGCGCTACCGGCCTTACGTCCTGAACTATGAGCCGGTCGAGGTAGAAACTCAGATCACCGTGAACTTCTCGCTGAGTGGCAACTGATAAATGCGGCGGTATTCACGAACCACGGATTGCTGGGAGTAGTCCAAGCGTAACCTGGAGGCACGCCGTGCTCCCGCTATAATCGAGCCGAGTGGCGACCACTGTAGAAATTCCGAGCCGCGTCGCAACCCGGCCAACCTGGGCTGAAGTTTCCCTGGGAACTTTGCGGCAAAACTTCCGCGCCGCGGCGAAACACGCAGGCGCGGGCGTTACCGTGTGCGCGGTGGTGAAGGCTGACGCTTATGGCCACGGCGCCGTGGAGTGCTCGCGCGCGCTTGAAGCCGAGGGTGCGAAGTGGCTGGGCGTCACATCACTCGATGAGGCAATTCCGCTGCGCGAGGCAGGCATCGAATCACGAATTTTGTTGATGACGGGCTTCTGGCGCGGCGAAGAGAACGAGATCGCCCGCCTGCGGCTCATTCCCACTGTGTGGGAGCCGTGGCATATCAAGGCCCTCGAGAACGCCGCCGCTTCGGGAGCGATGCGGCAGCCTGTGCACCTGAAAGTAGATACAGGCATGGGCCGTTTGGGCGTGTCACTGGACGAACTTCCCGCCGTGCTCAAGGCTTTGAACGCGGCTCCTCATGTTGTTCTCGAAGGGCTCTCCACCCACCTAGCTTCCTCGGAAATTATGGACGCGCCTTCCGTGGCCGAGCAGTCACGCCTTTTCGGCGAGGCACAGCGCATGGTGAAAGCAGCGGGTCTTGATCCGGAATTCATTCACATGGCGAACACCAGCGCCCTGATTTCGCGGCGCGAAACCTGGAACAATATGGTTCGCCCCGGCGTGGCGCTGTACGGATACTATTTGCCGTTCCAGCGCGCCGGCCGCGAAGTGAGCGGTGGCACTCTGCGGCTTCCGGTGAAGCCGGTGTTGAAGTGGAAGACGCGAATTCTTTCCATGCGAAATTTTGCCGCCAATCAGGCACTCGGCTACGGCGGAACTTACGTCACCAAGGCGCCGGCCAACGTTGCCGTCCTACCCGTGGGATATGCAGATGGATATAATCGCCAGCTTTCGAATCGTGGCCGCGTGATTGTTCGCGACCACTACGCGCCGATCATCGGTAGCATCTCGATGGACCTCACGCTTGTGGATGTAACGGGCATTCCCGGGATTGCGGTTGGAGACGAAGTGATTCTACTCGGAACCCGCGACGGGCTGAGCATCGATGCACTGGAACATGCGCGGCTGGCGAACAGCTCACCCTACGAAATTCTCTGCAATATTTCCAAGCGCGTGCCGCGAAAGTACGGGAACTAGATACAGCAACTAGGCCCTCTGGCGGTCTTTCCTGGCTTCCATGTACTTTCGCAAACGGCGTTGATTACGGTTCTCGTCTTTCTATCGCCCTCCCGCATCCGAATCGCTGGCCACTGCTTCGCCGAAGCCAGCGGGCTTTCTGGCGGATTGCCTATCCAACCGAGCCTTGAGGTTACCTACGAGCCACAGCAATAGGGGCACGACAATTACAGTGAGGATTGTGCCCCAGATCGCCCAGTTCGTGCGTATGGAGTTCCAGATTATGTACGAGTAATCAGGGGAGACGGTGATAACCCTCGGGGTTTGTGGAAACTGTTGCAGCCCCCGACCCACCCCATCGACATAGAGCATCGGAGTCACATACAGTAGGAGATGTAGAACCCCCGATTTCAATGGCGTAACATGCCAATCCCACTGGGCAAATGTGCTCGGCCGAAGAATCTGTTCGGCCGCTCGTCCGGCGGGTACATTCTCAACTTTGAACGCGTCGGCTTCTTCCGAATCGAGGGCCATTGAGACCATGCAAGACACTTTTGCGTTCTCGACAACGACAGTTCCCTTGTCCAGGCCACTTGTGATATTTGCATCGTTGCCCCTGCTCAAACGCGCAGACACAGAATAGTCCTTTCCTTGTCGCATTGTGGTCTCCGGCGTGAACACCAGTTGACCCTCGACCAGGTGTTGACAATCTTGCTTTAGCACGTCCGGGATAATTTCGTCTGGGGCGGTTGCGGCTGCATCGCTTGCGTCAGCTGCAACGTCTGCGTTGACCTCTGTGGCTGCATGTTCGTCTTCTGGGATCAGAAAGACGAAAGTTGAGTCGGCGACTGCCAGAACAAACAGGGACGCCAGAATAGAAGCGTAAACTCGATGAGGCTTCTCCCATATGGCTATCGCCATATGCGCCAAGGCAGCGATGACACCAAATAAAAGCGCGAAGCGAAATGTGGCGACAGCCACGACCCGCGAGATGATCAACGTGGCGACAGGAATTAGAAGCAGCAGGACAGCTCGCCTTCGCCCTGGACCATCCCAAGCGCCTCCGATGCGAAGCCCCCACCAGACGACAGCGCACGTAATGCAGACAGCTGATAGTATCCAAGGGACATAACTAAACAAAATTGACATGGCAGAGAAGAGTAACCCGTAACTATCCGGGTGACAACCCCAGGTTAGGGCAGGTTAGTGCTAGCGCTCTTTTCTAGAGACTGGCTCCGGGGTCCCATGTTTCAGAGGCTTCGAAGGTGCTGCGGAGCACCAGCCCGGGAACCCTAGAACAGAGCACGTGCCACATCTTCCATGCCGCTCAAGGGTCAAACGCCGGATCATAACCGCCGGTTGGCGCTGTTCGCTGATTCTCGCATGAGTCGCCGTGGTCCCACTTGTTACACTGGGCAATTCACCATGCCTTCGCGCTATGCACAATGGATGTACGATTGGGAGCACCGGCTCACTTCGGTGGACAACAACCGCGTGGTGCGACCACTGGAGTGGGGTGTGGAGTGGGCGCGGGACTGGCCTTGCCGGAATGGCTGGCGTCCGGGACAACAGACGGAGGATCCAGAAAAGTTTTTCCACGACTTCAACCGGCGAATCGTGGCGGACAGCGACCAGTTCTATTCCTATACACGGCCAACTGATTTCATGCTGGAGACCCGCGAAGTCAAAGTTTTCTCCACGCGCGAAGTGCCCGACCCAAAGCTCGAGGAGAAAGTAAAAGGAACATCGGCGGATTTTCTTCGTTTTACTTCACCCGTGCGCACGCCTTATCCGGAAAATAATCTGGTGAATGCGCGCTGGTTTCCCGCACGGGGAAGGCGCGCAGTCGTTCTGCTGCCGCACTGGAATGCAGACGCTATCGCTTACAACAACTTCTGCCGTGTGCTCAACCTGTTGGGCATCGCGGTGCTGCGAATGAGCATGCCATATCACGATATTCGGATGCCGGCGGAAACGAGCCGCGCCGATTATGCCGTTTCTGCGAATATTGGCCGGACACTCGACGCGCTCCGTCAGGGCGTGGCGGATATCCGAAGTTGTTTCGACTGGCTTGAGCAACAGGGCTACATAAAGCTTGGCATTCTCGGCACCAGCCTGGGTTCGTGTTATGCATTCATTGCGGCCGCGCATGATCCGCGCGTGCGCGCCGCGGTTTTCAATCATGCATCGACATATGTCGCCGATGTAGTGTGGCATGGACAATCGACACGGCACATCCGCCAGGGCATCGAGCAGCAGATCGGTTTGGAAGAATTGCGACAGTCATGGCTCGCCGTGAGTCCCATGTCATATTTCGAGAAGTTCGCACGCTGGCCAAAGAAGTCGCTGATTATTTATGCGAAATACGATTTGACTTTTCTGCCGGAACTCTCGCGCAGCGCTGTCGACGAATTCGCTCGCCACGGCCTCGACTACAAAGTGGTGGTTCTTCCCTGCGGCCACTACACCACCGGAGAGACACCTTTCAAGTACATGGATGGATGGCAGATGGCTTCGTTTCTCCGCACCGCTTTCGATCCGTAGCGCGACTTGACCTCGGGAGCAATGCGCCACTGCAAAGCGGTAGAATGTGGCATGGCGACCGGTCGCATGATCGATTCCGAGATGGCGACGGAGTACCGACGTGGTGAGTTTTTGGTCAGCACCGATCCCGCGCGGTTGGATTTAGACGTGGTTCACGGGTTTCTGACTAATTGTTATTGGGCGAAAGGCATTCCGCGAGAAATCGTTGCTCGGTCGATCAAGCATGCTCTCTGTTTTGGGATTTACGAAGGTAATGGCGAGCAGGTTGGATTTGCCCGGGTGATCAGCGACTTCGCCACCATCGCGTATGTCGGAGATGTTTTCGTGCTCGAGACGCATCGTGGTCGTGGGCTCGGCAGGTGGCTGATGGAATGCATTCTCCAGCATCCTACGCTGCAGAATTTGCGGCGCTGGATCCTGACCACCCGTGATGCGCACGGTCTTTATTCGCAGGTTGGTTTTTCGCCTGTAAAAATGCCGGAAAGATTTATGGAACGCCACCGGCCCGATGTGTATAGCACGATCCAGGAAAAACCATGAAGAATTCTGCAGCTTCCAACAAGATGTACCGCACGCTCTACGAATCTGATCCGCAGATTGCCGCTGCCATCGACAACGAAACGCGGCGTCAGCATGAGGGTTTGGAGCTGATTGCCTCGGAAAATTTTGTCAGCGAGGCCGTGCTCGAAGCCGCAGGGTCGGTATTCACCAATAAATATGCCGAGGGATATCCCGGCAAGCGTTATTACGGCGGCTGCGAGTTTGCCGATGTCGTCGAGAACCTGGCGCGCGACCGTGCCAAGCAATTATTTGGCGCAGAGCACGCCAACGTGCAGCCCCACGCCGGATCGCAGGCGAACATGGAGGCCTACGCCGCGGTGCTGCAGCCGGGCGACGCTATTCTCGGATTGAACCTGGCTCATGGTGGCCATCTCACGCATGGGCATCACCTGAATTTTTCTGGGAAGACTTACAAGATCGTTCCGTATGGCGTAACCAAAGAGACGGAGACGATCGACTACGACGCGCTGGAAAAGCTGGCGGAGCAAGAGCGTCCGAAGCTGATTATTGGCGGGGGCAGCGCGTATCCGCGCATCATCGACTTCGCTCGCATGCGGCAGATCGCCGACAAAGTTGGCGCACTCTATCTGGTCGACATGGCGCATTTTGCGGGACTGGTAGCCGGCGGCGCTCATCCTTCGCCGGTGCCGCACGCGCACATTGTCACTTCTACGACGCACAAGACCCTGCGCGGGCCGCGGGCGGGCATGATTCTTTCCAAAGCGGAGTTCGCGGCGGCGATCGACAAAGTGGTTTTTCCTGGAATGCAAGGCGGTCCGCTGGTGCACATCATTGCGGCGAAGGCAATTTGCTTTCTGGAAGCGATGCAGCCTGAGTTCCGCGATTACGCCAAGCAAGTGGTGGCAAACGCAAAAGTGCTGGCGGAGACTCTGGCCAGCGAAGGCTTCCGCATCATTTCCGGCGGGACGGATACGCATGTGATGCTGGTCGATGTTTTTTCCAAGGGCATGCTGGGTAGCGATGCCGAGAAAGCTTTGGGAGAGGCCGGAATCACGGTCAACAAGAACGCGATCCCTTTCGATGTCAATCCGCCGCTGAAGCCGAGCGGCATTCGCATTGGTTCTCCGGCGCTGACCACGCGCGGAATGAAAGAGGCCGAGATGCGACAGGTGGGGCGCTGGATCGCGGATGCGCTACTGCAACGGAGCGATGCGGCGCTGCTGACGAGAATTCGAAAGGAAGTGCTCGACTTGTGCGAGGCGTTCCCTCTGTATGCGGAGCGCAGGGCTCGTGCCCATGCGGAAGCAAGGGCGTAACGGCCAAGATACTCCACAGCTCCGACGCGGTCAGCTTCGCAACCGTCAGGGAACCACGGTGATCTTAGTCGTGTTCGATTTCACGACCATACCTCCGAATTCCCTTGGCGCCTTCCACGTTACCCGCACAGAGTATTCCCCAACCTCAGAAATGTCGTTGAGTGAGTTTACAGGAATCGCGTCCTTGAAGGACTCGTGCGGTTGCAGGTAGGCGTTGATGTGTCGGCCTGACACATTGGCACAATCCAAGCTTTTCTTGAGGTCGGTATCTGGCGCCAGATTGCCCATGCTGTCGCGAACCTCCACGGAATAGTCACAAAGAGGATTCTTAAATTCGAGAGCAACAGCACTGTTCGAGAGGTTCGTGATTGTGGTGTTTATCTTCGCCTCAGATCCCCTGGGCACTTCGGCCTGAGCCGCGGCGATGGTAAGGGCAAATGGTGTCTGCCGCGATTGCGCAAAGCCGACCGAAAGGAAAAACAAAGCAGACCCAAAAAGCAGAGCCAAAGTAAAGATTTTCATAATTCCGCTCCTCCCACTTTGATCCATTAATGGCAAGACATCTAATGGCAAGACATCCCGCCGTACTCAACCCAACTTGTCCAGGTCGGGTACGAATTGCTTGCGACAAAAGCCTTTGCACTGCCCTTCCCCGACGTAACGGTCCATGTGTCTAACGCCGAGTTTGTGAGCTTGGCGGCAGCATTAAAACGCCAGGAGACAGAGCCTAGTGGTACCGGAATTGTACAGCTAGCGCCGCCCGTACAATCGGCCGCGGCTGTCGGCGTCCACAGCAGGTACATTTGCGCCGAAAACGCACGACTAACCTTTTTGTCGACATTGGTCAAGGTCCCGGTACCTGGGTTATCCGTCGTTGTGGCCCCCGTTGAGTAGGGATACGAGGTGTCTAGTCCTGGAAACACACCGGGCGTCGGGACCTCGAGCGGATAGCAAGTCTGCACCGCGCTTCCATCGCTAGGCGTCTCCGTTATCACATCATTCGTGATTTCCTGAACGTAAGAGAAATCGCCCGGCGGCGCTGTGGCTGAGGCTGTAAATTGTATCCCAGTGTTGGAGTATGTGGCATCCCCGAATCCAAGAGCCGGCCCCGGGGTTATGACCACAGTGCCCAAGGCAGTCGTGTTCGTGCAGCCGGTGGGAGGTACACTACCGCCGCATGTGTAGACCTTTACTTCCTTGGGCCCACCTACCTTGAATTTAGCCGTCGAAACCGGACTGGTCTCACCGTTGGTCAAAGTGTATTGATAGGTCATTGTGTACGTGGCCGGAGAGATCCAGTAAAAAGGGCCATAGCTTGTGGAGGTTGTGTCTGTGGGCAGGGGAGTAACTGCTGCGTTGGGCGGGCTCGCGGTAGCTGTGTATCCGCCAACTGCGTTAGTCGAGGACGGCATGGACCACTGCTGGCTGGCGGTCGCCGACACGCACGCGGCATTAGGGGCCTGCCCGGTCAGCATGATTTCCTGTCCCACGGCGGCTGAGGTCGTTTTCTCGGCGACGTTCGCCCCATTGAACATTATGGTCGGCCCTCCGCATTCCGTTATGTCAACGGTGTCCATCTCCTGGTAGTCGGGGCTGGTCCATGTGGCTGCGAAAGTGTCGGTGTCCACCTTTGGATTCGTACTCGTCCAGGTGTAATAGATCGCGGCAAACGTAAACGTAACACCTGCGCAGTCACCGTTGCCAAGAGTGCCGGTCACCGTTCCAGTCGCCGTAGTGCCGTACTTCGGCGCTGTCGTAACCGTCCAACTGCCAGCTGAAATTTCTACGCAGGTGGAGGTGTTATATTCGACCCAAGCATCTATGAACGTCTGCACTTCCGGGACTAGCGTGGGGGAAAGTGTTTCGGATCCAGGAACCAAGCCACCGGGCGACATCGGGGCGATCCTCCCGACCTTGGTGCCGCCAACCGCACGTTTCTGCGCGTGCACGTTTGGAGCGAACATGCTCGCTGCGAGGATATAAACAATGATCGGCGCTAAACGCCGGAAGCGAAGGGGACATCGGGAAACAAGCATTTGCTAGCCTCCTCCTCGATGCTGGGTACGAACCCACATTCGAGTGGCTATTGAAAAACGTTAGGTGTTACGCCCAGGAACTTGGTCTTCTTGGAATTACTCTAGGTAGGGTTCGGCCCGATAACGCTGAAAATCTAGCCTAGGAGTTCTACATTGTCAAGGGTTTTCTGCGGAAAAACTTTTGAATTTACATTTCCTTAACTTCGTGACTATAACCTCGAAACCTTAATAAAAGCGAAGGCCATGTTCGATACCCACCGCGAGTGTTGTAACGCGCAACGCACATGCTCCGGCGGCGCGGGTTTCACTCTGCTGTTTTCCCGCCTCTCCTCTGTGTTGTAATGCCTCAGTGAAGATCGCCATCGACATCCGGCGGATGACCGAGTTCGGCGTGGGCACCTACATTCGCAATGTGGTGCGCACGCTGGGGCGGCTTGACCACGAGACCACCTACTTTCTCATCGGGCCTCCCGACAAAGTTAAGGAAATCGGTTCGCTTCCCTCTAACTTCCATGCCGTCCCTCTGGCCGAACCGGAGCGCTCGGCGATGGGCTATTGGGAATTCCGCGCGACGATCGAGCGACTCGGATGCGATCTGGTGCATATTCCGAATTTGTTCTCCATCCCCCGGATGCTGCCCTGCCCTTACGTGATTACGGTGCACGACATTCTGGAGCATCTCTCGCGGGCGCACGAGCAGGCCGGATTCTGGAGATCGATGCATTTTCAGTTGACGAAGCGGGTATTGCGCGGAGCGGCACGCATTCTCGCGGTTTCGAACTTTACGAAGATTGAAATCGAAAAACTTTTTGCAATCCCCTCAGGGCGCATCGAGGTGGTTTACAACGCCATCGATGAGCGGCTGCTTCACGGGCCGGCAAGCGCCGCCGACCGCCAGTTGATTGCCGAACGCTATCAGGTGACGTATCCCTTTTTGCTCTACGCGGGGAGAATCAGTCCGCACAAGAACGTCGTGCGCATGATTGAGGCATTCTCGGCGTTGAAAACCGAATTGCAAAAAGATCATGCGTTTCCCGACCTCAAGCTCATCATTATTGGGGATGACGTTTCGGGTAATCCGGACCTGCGGCGTACCGTGATCCGAAGCGGCGTGCAGAACGATGTACGGTTCCTGGGCTTTGTGCCGATCGAGGTTCTACGGACTTTTTACGACTCCGCCAAGATTTTTGTTTTCCCATCGTTGTATGAAGGGTTTGGTTTGCCGCCGTTGGAGGCTATGGCCCACGGTACGCCCGTCGTAACCTCAAATGTTACTTCGCTACCTGAGGTGGTAGGAAACGCCGCAGTGCTGGTTCACCCGGAGAACGTTTTCGAAATCATGAGAGCTTTGTACCGGGTGCTGATGGATCAGCCTCTCCGCGAGAAGATGAAAGAACGCAGCTACCGGCAGGCGGCAAAATTTTCCTGGGAGAAATCCGTCCTCCGCATCAGGGAGGTTTATCAAGAAGTCTTCGGTCCGGAAGAAAATCAGGAACCTCACGGGCAATCGAACGTCAAGGGAAGTAAGAGCGCCGCCGGCGTCGTCTGATTGGCGTTGCCTTCGCAAATCTTCCAGTCGAAAGATCACACAGCCAGGGGTCTACTTCAATAACGGTTGGCCCGGCGAGGCGATGGCTAGCTTATGCAATTTGGCAGTGATTCGGTTGCGATCGGCGTCGGTCTGCGCCGAAGCCAGACGTTTACGGAGTGTGATGATCTTGTGTTGACGGGCGCGGCGCCGGCGAATCTCCGGACGGCGGCTGGGTGCTGACATGGGCATTCTCCTAAGCGAATAATAATGCGAATGAATAAACGACTTTGCGGCAACTGCCCCGGCATGCCTCATCTCCGGACCTCACTGCGACCGCATAGGCTATTGGACCGGAGACGGAGAGAACTGTCAATCACGCAAGGTCGACACATGCTAGCGGCGAGAGACTCCTGAGGTAACATCAGGGCATGCAGGAAACTTGGCGATGGTTTGGTCCGGATGATGCGGTTCCTCTCGATCACATCAAGCAAGCCGGGGCGACCGGAATTGTCTCTGCCCTGCATCATCTCTACCGCGGCGAAGCGTGGCCCCTCGACGAAGTGCTCAAGCGCAGAGATGAGATTGCTGCCGCGGGCTTCGTCTGGTCAGTTGTGGAAAGCATTCCCGTCCACAATTCCATCAAGCTTCGCTCCGGCCCTTACCGGCAATTCATCGGCGCGTGGAAAGATACGCTGGCGGCGATCGCGAAAGCTGGCGTGAAAGTCGTTTGCTATAACTTCATGCCGGTCATGGATTGGACACGAACCGATTTGCAATGGCGTCTGCCGAGTACGGGTTATGCGCTTCGTTTCGATGCGTTGGATTTCGCGGCCTACGATTTATTCATCCTCAAACGCAAAAGTGCAGAAGCCGAGTATCCCGAAGAGCGAATTCGAGCCGCGCATGCACGTTTCCAAGCCATGCCGGAAGCAGAACGAAATCGCCTGGAACACACAATTATCGCCGGACTTCCCGGTGAGGCAACCTACGATCGCGAGACAATTCGCGGGTTGATCGCCGAATATCAAGGAGGCACCGAACAATTGCGAGCCAGCCTTGTTGCATTCCTGCAGGAGATTGTGCCGGTGGCGGAGGAGAACGGCGTTCGCCTGGCCATACATCCGGACGACCCGCCGTGGCCGCTCTTTGGCGTTCCGCGCGTGGTCTCGACTGCCGAAGACGTGAGGGCCATTTTCGCCGCGTGTGATTCTCCGGCAAACGGCCTGACATTTTGCGCTGGTTCATTCGGAGCCAGAGCGGACAACGATCTGTTAGCCATGGCTCGAAAATTCGGCAGCCGCATTCACTTTGTGCACCTTCGGCAGGTTATGCGACAACCGGATGGATCTTTTCACGAGGCCGACCACCTTGATGGTAGCTCTGATATGGTGGGCGTGATCCGCACCATGCTGGAAGAAGAGGCGCGTCGGCGACGCGAAGGCCGGTTCGATCATGAGATTCCAATGCGTCCCGACCACGGACATCTTCTGGCTGATGACATCGGCAAGAAAGTATATCCCGGCTACTCTCTGGTGGGCCGGTTGAAGGGTCTCGCCGAATTGCGCGGCGTGATGCGGGGCTTGAAGTACGAGAATCCAGAATTGGCTGGGTAAAGGGAACCGGAACCGACTTGCCGCAAAGCATCTCGAACCATCTCGGCGTGCCGCGGCGGCGCTGGCGAATCGCGCTTTTGCTTGCTTTCGGAGTGCTGGTAAATTTCTTCGATCGCATCAACCTGTCGGTCTCTCGCGATGCTCTGCACGATTCGTTCGGCTTGTCGTTGGTTGCGTTCGGTTATCTCTCCAGCGCCTTCAGTTGGACTTACGCCGTGATGCAGATGCCTTGCGGAGTATTGCTCGATCGCTGGGGCGTGCGGCGCGTGGGGCGAATCAGCGCGTTCCTGTGGAGCGTTTCATCTTTCGCAGCAGCCATTGCCCCTGGTCTCAGTTGGTTCTTTGCGGCGCGCTTTCTTTTAGGCGTGAGCGAATCTCCTACATTTCCAGCGAATGCCAAGGCGTTGGGCTATTGGTTTACCCGCGAAGAAAGAGGGATGGCCACCGCCTTCACCGACGCCGCAGCAAAATTCTCTACGGCAGTTGGAGTCCCGCTGATCGGCCTGCTGCTTTTGCATTTCGGCTGGCGCTGGAGTTTTGCCGCTACAGGCATGGTCAGCCTTTTTTATTTTGCGCTGTTCTATTTGATCTACAAGAATCCCCGGGAAGATAAAGGACTGGCACCTTGCGAATTGGAATTCATCCTGCAAGGCGGTGCGCAACTTGAAGACGAAAAGCGGGCCCGCAGCGGCAGTTCGCTAGGCTATCTTTTGCGGCAACGCAAGGTCTACGGCCTCGCGCTGGGATGGGGCGCCTACAACTACACTTTCTTCCTTTTGCTGACCTGGCTTCCGAGCTATCTTTCGGTTTCGCTGCACGCGGATCTGTTCCACTCGATTTTCTACACCAGCGTGCCATGGCTGTTCGCAACGTTCACCGACCTGCTGGTTGGCGGATGGCTGGTGGATGCGCTGATCCAGCAAAGCTGGGATGCAAACCGGGTTCGTCAAACTGTGCTGGTCGCTGGAATGTGCTTCGGTCTCGCGATCTTCGGCGCGGCGAGCGCCCACACTCCGACGGCCGCACTGATCTGGATCAGCCTCGCCCTCGGTGGACTGGCTGCGGCCGCGCCGGTGGCATGGACCATCCCCTCGCTCATTTCGCCGCGAGAAAGCGTGGGCACGCTCGCCGGCGCAGTGAATCTTTGCGGTCAGATCGCGGCAATTTCTGCCCCCATCGTTACGGGATACCTCGTTTCGTTGACACACTCCTTCGCCGCGGCTTTCGTGACCGCAACCGTCATTCTGCTGCTGGGGATTGTTGGCTACATCTTCTTGCTGGGAAGGATCGAGCCGATCCCGGATCCGCCGCAGGTGCTTGGTTAGTGGGCATAGAATCGATATTTCATCGGCAACCCGAAAAATGGACTGTCTTCGTCCACGGCCGAAGTGACGTGAAATGCTCTGTATGTGGTTACGAGACGGAGCCAACCGGCAGCGGGATCTCCGCAATTTGAGCGGGCAATTCCGGCCGAACCACCGTGTGAATGCAACGGACAGCACCGAGAACGCGCGGCGAGCCGTTCCACGCGAGTGCCTTAGAAAGCTTGTGGCGTCAAGAGGAATCCGTGCGTCTGTCCATTCCGCGTTCCCGAACCTACAATCTGCCCCCACACATTGATATCGGTTGCTGTGCTGAATACCCAGCCGGAGTTCGGGCCAATCAGCGTATTCAAGTCTTGCATCCCACTTCCAATGGACCAGATAAAAGGAAGACCGACAACTTCGAGCGATCCTGCGGTCGAGCTAATAACGGTATTCCCCGACGAGCCGATGACGAGACCGGAGAGATTAATCTTCGAGGCCGAGCTGTAAAGGTCACCCGAGAGAGTTCCTAAATCGCCGATCGTTCCACTCTGCGTCCACAGGACCGCGTGTATATAGGATTGGTTGCCCTCAATGGGTGTGGACGACCAACCCACAATCTGGCCTAGATCGTTGACACCGTTTGCGGCACTGCTGCCGAGCGAAGGCATTCCTGGCAGCCCACCTAGATCGGTCGCAACGCCGTTTTTCCAATATGTCGCGTTTCCACCGAAGATGCCAACGCCATTTTCGCCGACTATCTGGCCGGTGTTACTAATTCCATTACCGTACGTGTTCCACCAACTTGATCCGAAAATGCTCATGCCCGTTTCATTCGTCCAAAACACAACCCATTGAAAAACATCAGTCAATTGCCCTGTGTACCCCACCACCTGACCGCGATTGTTGATGGCAGCGCCATAAAAAGGGTAGGGGCATCCATTGTCCTGCAAGCCTGCATCGTCGCTGGCAGGTCCGGCAGTACCCAAACCCAACATTTTCTTTTGTGGCGTCCAGACGAAGGGCTGAGTGAGATCACTGCATTCAATGGGCGATCCGCCGTCAATGGATACGATTTGCCCTGGGCCGTCAGCCGTGCCCGCGACATCACCCAAATCGTTAATCGCAGCCGCCGAGCTATATGTCCCGCCTGGCAGGTGTCCTAGCGCAATCCGCTTTCCAAAGCTCCATATGTTGGCCTGGCCGTCGTAATTGCCGGCAACTTGGCCCAATGTATTAATGGCGGTCGGCGAGAGCTGCCCCAAGTCAGTGATGGTGTAAACCTGGGCGCTGACGGCGGTGGTAAGCAACAATACGAGGCCAATCAGAGTCGTTAGCTTCATGGCGTTCCTCCACGCGTGAGTAGGTGCTGGGTCTGTCCCAAACAGATGCGGGGGAAGGAACTGCTCTTCTGGGAGTGCGAATACTACGAAATCATGCGTAGCACGGGCTGGATACTAGTGCAATTCGAGCGGACGTGTCAACTGATTTCGTTACATGTAATATCTCACCCTTGTACTCAAAGTCACGCTTGCGTTGGCTCACGTTGAAAAGGGCTGTGTAGAATCGGCAATCTCGGAGGAATAAAGAAGATTGTGGCAGCCGGACCTGTAAGCCGAATTCTGTCCGCCGGATTGCTCCGGTAGGACGGCCATTCCTCTGGGCCGCGCATTACTGCGCGGCTCTAGCGACCTACCCGAAGGTTTTACGCACCGAGCCGGCACGTATCAAAACCTGACTCGTGAGAGTCAAGTTTCAAACTCCCTTCCTATTTGGTCTTGCTCCGTGTGTGGTTTGCCCTGCCCGCTGCATTACTGCCGCGGCGGTGCGCTCTTACCGCACCTTTTCACCCTTACCCTCGCCGGTAGGCTTGGGCGGTATGTTTTCTGTGGCACTTTCCGTCGAGTGAACTTGAATTCACCCTCCCGGACGTTATCCGGCACACTGCTCTGCGGAGTTCGGACTTTCCTCTCCCCGCGTCCGAAGACGCGGAAAGCGGCCGTCCGGCCCAGCTGCCAACCTGTTCATTATACGATGCCGCTAGCTACCTCAAAGAAGCGACCCTGAATCGGTGACTTGTGCTTCGCACGCTAGCGGCCAACAATGTCTGTGTTAGTGGGTGGCATAAAAATGCCGAGGTGAGCCATGAGGGATCGTTCCACAATCGATGGAGTCGTAGAAGATGTTTTGAGGGAACTAGAATACGAACTTGAGAACGAAATGGGAGCCGAATTCGATACTCCGCTTCCGATCCCCAACTACAAATTGAAGGTCTACACCTCTGTGGATCTAAGTGGCCGCGCCTGGAGATTCGACCGGGAAATAATTGCGCCAAAATGGATGGATTCCAATGATGCGTACAACTATCAAGTAGCCTGCCTTAAAAAATTGGCCAGCACCACGGCACCGCTGAACCAGAGGATTGGCGTGCAGCGCTGTGTTCTCGAAGGCGGGACCTGGAAGCCAGACATGGGGCATTGCCTGCAGATCGAAGTGCTTACCGGTAAGATTTCGGCCTGTGATGGCGCACCGCCACGAACTTGCTAGAGTGCGGCTCTCCCGGCTTCCGCGGCCTTCGGTTTCGGCTTTCCTGCCTTCGTCCGCATTGTGAGCATGTATTCGAGTTTGGCTGGTAGACTTGTTGCCACGGTGGAGTACCAATCCGGAGCCGAACCGGAAGCCGAACTCATGAACACCCTCGAAGCCATCCGAATCGCCTTTCAGTCGCTGTGGGTGAACAAGCTGCGCTCGGTGCTCTCGACTCTTGCCATTGTGATTGGAGTTGCGGCGGTAATCGCGGTCGTCACCTTCGTGGCCGGCATCGATGGATATGTTGCGGGCAAAATCTTCAACTTGGGCGCCGATGTTTTTATCATGTCCAAGTTTTCGCCAGTCGAAACCAACGTCGAGCATTTCCTCGAGGCGGAGAAGCGCAAGAACCTGGAATTGGAGGACTATCAGGCTGTGCTCGCCGCCTGCCGCCACTGTGAATATGTAGGCGCTGCCCTACGCAACAGTACTGGACACGTTAAGTACGCTGAGCAATCCATCAGCGATACGACGGTGCAGGGGATCACGCCCTCGATGGCGCCCATCTACGACACGGACCTGAGCGCCGGACGCATGCTGACCGAGACAGACTTAAACAACAGGTCCCTGGTCGCGGTGGTGGGAACCGATATCGTCGAGCACCTGATGCCGGGCATCGATCCTATGGGCCGGGAAATTCGCTTGGATGGCTGGTCGTATCAGGTGGTAGGAGTCGGAAAGAAGAAAGGTAAGACCCTGGGCCAGAGTCTGGACAACTACGTGATGATTCCGATCACTGCCTATCTTAAGCAATATGGAGCGCACACGGACAGCATCCGGATTTCGGGAAAGGCGGCTGCGGCTGGCGCCTCGCTGAACGAAGCGGTTGACGAGGCCCGCGTCGCATTGCGCGCGCATCGTCACGACCGCATTGGAGCCGGGGATAGTTTCGATATCGAAACCAACGCCAGCCTTCTTGGAATCTGGAAGGACTTCAGCAGCACATTTTTTATGGCGACCATTGGAGTGGCTGCCATCGCGTTAGTGGTGGGCGGCATTGTCATCATGAACATCATGCTGGTTGCGGTCACCGAGCGCACGCGGGAGATCGGGATTCGCAAGGCGCTCGGCGCCACGCGCGATGATGTGCTGATGCAATTCCTGATCGAATCGGTGACGCTGTCGCTGTTGGGCGGCGCGCTGGGTGTTCTGGTTGGAGCTGGCGTCGCACTGGGAGTGACCGCGCTGATTGGGATGCCTTCAGCGATCAAGCTGTGGGCGGTCGCCGCGGGGTTAATCGTGGCGGCGAGCGTGGGCGTGTTCTTTGGAGTCTACCCAGCGCGCAAGGCGGCGAAGCTCGACCCCATTGTGGCGCTACGATTTGAGATGTAGGGAACAAGCAATTTGGTAATTTTGTAATTTAGTAATTGGGTAATTTGAAGCCGCGGCTGTTGGTTTCAAATTACAAAATTACTAAGTTATACAATTACTAAATTGCTTTAGCGGGCTTTCGATGATTAAACGCGATGAATTCGGCGAGATTATCCAGATGGCGACCGACACCCTCTGGGGCAACAAACTGCGCTCGTCGTTGACTGTGCTGGGCATTGTGATCGGAGTCGCAGTTGTCATCAGCGTGTCTTCGATCGGCCGCGGGTTGAACGATAACGTGGAAGGCATCGTCACCAGCATAGGCTCCAACGTCATCTTCGCATTTCACATCGAGCCGTTCACCTTCGGACGGCCTACCGAGGAAATGCGCCTGCGCAGAGAGTTGACCTATGACGATGCCGTCGCCATTCGCGACCTGCCGCATGTCAAGGCCGTCACCGCTGGCCTGCGCTACTTCCGTCCGGAACTTGGGGTAGGATCGTTCGCGGTAAAGTATGGCGACAAGAAAGCCAAGAATACGATCCTTGAGGGTGATCAAGCCTCTGCGAAGGACGTGTTCGATCTCCAGATTGCATCAGGCCGCTGGTTCGGCGAAGCAGACGAAGAGCATCGTTCGCCGGTAGTATTGCTCGGCTCTGACACCGCTGAAGAATTATTCGGAGCGAACGACCCGCTGGGCAAAGAAGTGAGCATTGAAGGCGAACTGTTCACCGTGATTGGAGTGGCCAAACCGGTGAAATCAGTATTTGGCGGAGGCAAGAATCCCGAGGACAACAAGGCTTTCTTTCCCTTAAGCACGTTGCGAAAGCTGCATCCGGAGTTGAAACAGCACTGGATCAGCATTAAGGCTACGTCGCATGACGACGTGCCGAAAGCGATCGACGAAACCCGCCAACTGCTGCGCCGGCGCCGTAGAGTTCCTGCTGACAAACCCGATAATTTCGCGGTCTTCACCGCCGACTCAATTTCCGATGTGTGGAACCAGCTGACGGGAATGCTGTTTATCGGCATGTTTGCGATTTCCAGTGTGGGGCTGATTGTGGGCGGCGTCGGCGTAATGAATATTATGCTGGTGAGCGTGACCGAGAGAACGCGCGAGATCGGCGTCCGCAAGGCTATCGGCGCGCGCAAGCGCGATGTTCTGTTGCAGTTTACGCTTGAGGCGATCATTCTTACCGCAGTCGGGGGAGTCATCGGCGTTCTCTTAGGCGCGCTCATCGTATGGATCATTCCGGCAGTGTGGCCTTCGCTGCCGGCCCGCATGTCGATGTTCTGGACAATTTTTGGTTTCACTTCTGCCGCGGGCGTTGGGCTGGTGTTCGGCATCTATCCCGCGTGGAAGGCGGCGAACCTGGATCCGATTGAGGCCTTACGTTACGAATAAGTAGCGCTGCGTTTCTAATAGTTTGCCCTGCGCCCGTGCATGATTCATTTCGTCGTCAGAGCCATTCAGATCGTCGCTGTCTTCGGCACTGCTTCCAGTTCGATCTACTATCTTCTGTGCTTGTGGACCGCTGCAGGATTTGTGGGTGAGCGAAAAGCCGCGCATGGAGCTCGCTCTGTGGGAGGCCGCTCCACGTCGTTCTTGCCTCCCGTATCGATTCTGAAACCTCTGAAGGGCGTCGATCCGGAAATTTATCAGAGCTTCCGCAGCCACTGCCTGCAAGATTATCCGGAGTACGAAATCATCTTTGGCGTGAGCGATCCGAATGATCCTGCGATTGAAAGTGTGAGGCAACTGCAGGCCGAATTTCCCGAATGCAGAATTCAGCTGGTTCATTGTCCGAAGATCCTGGGCACGAATGTAAAGGTCAGCAATCTGGCGCAGATGCTGGCGCACGCTCGCTGCGATCACCTCATTGTGAATGACAGCGACATCCGCGTCGAGGCAGGCTACCTACGGAGAGTAGTCGCGCCGCTGGCCGATTCGCACGTTGGCCTGGTTACGTGCCTTTATCGCGGAGTCGCAGCCGCAACGCTGGGTTCACGGCTGGAGCAACTGGGCATCAGCGCTGATTTTTGTCCGGGCGTTTTGGTGGCCAGGCAGGTCGAAAGTGGGATTCGCTTCGGGCTGGGTTCGACGCTGGTATTTCGTCGCGCTGAGTTGGAGAGGATTGGGGGCTTTTTATCGTTTGTGGATTATCTCGCCGATGACTACGAATTGGGAAAACGTATTGCGGACCTTGGATTGGCGGTAGAGTTGTCGGATGTGGTCGTCGAAACCTATTTGCCGGCCTACACCATGCGGAAATTCTTTTCCCATCAACTGCGTTGGGCGCGCGGAGTGCGCGATGCTCGCGCCAGCGGATACCTAGGTTTGCTCTTTACGTTTGGGATGATGTGGGGCTTGTTAGCCGTCATCGCGAGTCGCGGGGCAATGTGGGCCTGGGTTGCGCTCGGTATCACACTCGCTCTTCGTTTTGCGGTTGCTATGGTTGTGGGTGGCTCTGTCCTTGAAGATCGCAAAGGGGTGAAATCTCTTTGGCTACTGCCGCTCCGCGACTTAACAGCGGCCGCCATCTGGATCGCTAGTCTTGGCGGTCACACCGTGACGTGGCGAGGAGATCGTTTCCGCTTGAAAGACGGTAAGCTTACGCGCGTTGTACCGTAGCGCAGAACGTATCTAGCAATCGTCTTCAGTAAGCCGTCAAGTTCACTTCGTCAAGCCAAACGTGATAGGTATCACCGGCCTCATCCAAATCCATTTGGAATGCTGTATCGATCTCTTCCAAGTCCCAATTCAATTGATTCGGATACGATGTGTTCACCTGATTCACCGTGCCGTTTACGGTCAGCGTGTTATAAAGCACGCCGCCGTTGCTATCCTGCTGAACGTCCCAGATCAGGTGGTTCCAGGTGTTTGCCTGGAAGTCGCTGGCTTTGCATGGAATCGTTGTCGGCTCCCATCCCGTGTCGGGCGCGTCATTCCAGATGTCCCAGACTCCGTCCGCCTTGAAATTGCACTCCGATCCCCACACCCAGCGCTGACCGCCATAGGTTTGATTTGTATCAAATTCAAGCGCCTGCGGAGCGTTGGGATTGTCGATGTAGAAATACAAATCATAGATGAAATGGCTTACGTTGTTTCCACCGGCCACGGCGTTAGAAGTACAGCATGTTGCAATAGCCGGGGCAATTAGGCGACGAGGGACCCATGCTGAACTCCGCGGATTTCCCATCCATCGACGGCGAGGACACGTTTTGAGTCATCGTAGAAGTTGGCGTTCCACCACCGGCAGCGCATATCTGTCCGGCGCGCCCAGACCCGGGAGGAAACAACCCGCCACAAGATTGCCATCCCACAAGCGACTGGATACCGCTGATCGTGGTCTGCGACTGACTGGTGACCGTGACATCGATTAATGAGGCGGAGACATAGCCGCTGGTATCCTCGGCCTCAACTTCTATTCTGTGCTTACCGGGAGCCGCGAAGATCTGTGTGTTGATCGAATCGGTGAAAGTAAAATATACCGCCAATTGATCGACATAGACGCGCATGAAAAATATGGGATTCTTTGGTGTCGCCGAGGCAACGACATTGATCGGCGAGGTGACACTCGCTTCCTCGGTTGGGTTCGAAACTGTCAGAGGAAAATCGTCAGAACCGGTCGACAGCGGTGGCTCCTGCTGATTTTGGTCTGGTGGTGCAGGCAGAGGGCTCGTGCTGGGCGACCACGTGATCGGCACCGGGGCGTGCTGGGATAGGAAGGCTGAGATGGAGCAGGGGTGGGGGGTGCCGACATTGTCGAGTTGTTCGAACTGTTGCCGCATCCCACAAGAATTATGCAACTACCCAGTAAGCTCGGGAGCAAAATACAAAATGGCAGCCTTGCCGCTACTACGCGCCAAACGCGGCCGCTGCTGCAGAGCAATGCAACCAACTCACTCATGACTTCCTCTCATATACCGTGAATCAGTGACCGTGAATCAGTCGAAAATCCAGCGAGATGAGAGCGGTCACAAAAGACTGGCCACAGACTGAGCGATAGAACGCTCTATCACTTATCAGCGATACGGCCACCGTCCGGCAATACGGGGACACCCGTAAGTCAGCTGCGCGACAACCGTAACTGTCGAAGTTGAAACCCTAAGGGGTGCGCAGAGAGAAGGTCCCTGCGAGATTCAACCGGCTACCGGAATCGCACTGTGAGCGTGATCCAGCGTTATCCGGACTTTACTTGCAAGTTGGGTCAGGGTAAATGGCTTCTGAAGGAAGTTCGATTCGAGATCGAAGACTTTGTGGTCCAAAACCGTTTGGCCGGCATAGCCTGATACAAACAACACTCTCATCTCTGGACGCAGGGCTTCCAACTCTTTTGCCAATTGTCCTCCACTCATGTGCGGCATCACCACGTCGGTAATCGCCAGGTGGATCGGCGATTCGTGACTCTTCGTCACGGACAATGCATCCAGACCATTTCTAGCTTCCAGAACGTTGTACCCGCGCAGGCTGAGAAATTCGGCGGTGGCTTTGCGTAAAGCGTCTTCGTCCTCCACCAGCAAGACGGTCTCGGAACCGCGTGCCGGTGCTACGCCGGCGGCCGGGGGCTCAGCTACAGCTATGCGCTCCTTCACGCAAGGCAAATAGATTTTGAAGATCGTTCCAATTTTCGGTTCGCTGTAAGCCCAGACAAATCCATGATTCTGTTTTACGATGCCGTAAACCGTCGCTAAACCAAGTCCCGTGCCCTTTCCGGAGGGCTTGGTTGTATAGAAGGGTTCGAAAATGAGCGACAACTGATCTTCGGGAATACCGGTGCCTGTATCGGAAACGGTCAACACCACGTAACGGCCGGGAGGAATGACGGCTCGCTTGCGGTCCGCATATTCTTCGTCGAGATAAACATTCAGCGTTGCGATGGTACAACGGCCCCCTTGGGGCATAGCGTCGCGGGCGTTTGCAGCAAGGTTCATGAGGATCTGTTCGATCTGCACCGGATCTAATCGCACTCGGCCCAGTCCTTCGCCCGGCACAAACGTCAGTTCTATGTCCTCGCCGATTAGGCGGTGAAGGGTTTTGACGATTCCGTTGACCACCGGGTTGACTTCGGCCACGCGCAAGGCCTGCGGTTGCTTGCGGCTGAATGCGAGCAACTGCCGGGTGAGATCGGCAGCGCGGCGGGCGGCAGCGAGAATCTCTTGAATCCGCGACTGGGTGCGGCTTCCCGGAGCCACCGAATCGAGCGCCAGTTCTGAGTAGCTAGTGATGATGGTAAGCAGGTTGTTGAAGTCGTGGGCAACGCCTCCGGCGAGGCGGCCGACCGCGTCCATTTTTTGCGCCTGCAAGAGCTGCGCTTCGATGCGCAAACGTTCCGTAAGGTCGCGGCCATTGGACACAAAGTGCGTGATGTTGCCCGCCGCGTCCTTTATGGGGCTGATGCTCTCGTCAACGTAGTAGAGATCGCCGTTCTTCTTGCGGTTGACCAGAATGCCGCGGTAGACGTCGCCGGAACGAATAGTTTCCCACAATTCGCGGTAGAGCGCGGGCGCCTGCTGGCCGGATTTCAGAATCGCCGGAGTCTGGCCGATTACTTCACTCCGCGAATAGCCAGACAAGGCTTCAAATGCCGGGTTTACATACTCGATGATTCCTTCACGATTGGTGATGAAGATGGTATCGGCTGATTGCTCGACTGCGCAGGAAAGCTTGCGCAGGGATTCTTCCGCTAAATTTCCGCGCTGCTGCATCGCTTGCAGATTGAGCGAACAGCGGATTGTCCGCACCAGGTTCGCCCCAGTAAGATGTGATTTATCGAGGCAATCCCAGGCTCCTGCCGCGATAATTTCTGCCACCGACTTCTCGTCGGCGCGCTCCGTCAGAACGATAAAAGGTACGGCGCGCCCGGTCTGCAAGAACTCCGAGAGAAGTCTGGTAGCGGCAGCGTCCCCTGTCTCATGTGCAAACAAAACCAGTCCGTAGTGCCCCTGCAGCAGCATCGCTTTGGCTTCTTCCAAAGTGCTCGCATGATCCAACTCTGCGTGCAGTTCGCTCCGGTCACCGCTGAGGATGTCGCGAATTAGAAAGAAATCCTCCTCCTGGTTTCCCACCAGCAGGACGTGCAAAGTGGCTTTGCCGAGGTCAAGTTGAAGCGCAGTAGACATGGGTGGATCAGTCGTCACTTAGCACATCGGACACTCTGAGTCGTAACGCTGCCTTCCACGAAGGAAGAGGCGGATTGAGACCGAGGGGAAATCTCAGATCGGGAACTGGCTTAATTCGGGACAGTTGCGAGCCCGACTCTCCGGCCCACCTTTGCCGCCGTTCTGATTGAAAAGCCCCCCTCACCTGCAGCCTCAAACAGTTTTTGAATATTAGTTTTCTGAACACCCCACCGCTGTTAACCAACTCTAACTTTGTCCGTCTAACCCGAAAGTCCTAGCGCTCAGCGATTTTTGCTGGGGTGATAATTCGGGAACCACTGGCCGGTTCCGCACGTATTGATTAGAGAGTGACGGTTTGAGAGTAGTGCTACGCCTGAACGGCGAGGAGCACGGAGGTTTTATGGAAATCCAGGAGAGCATCGAAAGAACGATTCCGAGCGGCGGAAACGGTCATGTTCAAGAAGTGGTGCGCCAGGCCCATGAAGAGTTGCGGCAACTGCTGCAACAGCGCGCCGAAGTGATGCGCCGGATCGGCACCATTAAGCAGACCATCGCCGGCCTCGCCAACCTCTTTGGCGACGGCGTGTTGAGCGACGAATTGCTGGAACTGGTAGATCGCAAGAGCAGCGGGAGGCAGCCGGGCTTTACCAAGGCCTGCCGGATGATTCTAATGGACTCAAACCGCGCCCTGAGTGCTCGCGACGTCTGTGACCGAATTCAGGAAAGAGTTCCGCCCATGCTGACGCGCCACAAAGACCCTATGGCGTCAGTGACCACAGTGCTGAATCGTTTGGTGTCTTATGGAGAAGCCAGGGCTGTCTCCCTCGACAATGGTCGACGTGCCTGGCAATGGGTTGCCGACGGGGAAGCAGAATCGACCAAGCTTTCTATTTCAGCTTGAAGCTTTCAGCGTGAATATCGCTAGGTGAACATCGCTAGCCCGGCGGCAGAAGCATTCCCTTCTCCAGATGCCGGGTGACGTGGGCATACGAGGCCGCATGTGGATCGTGGGTCACCATTACGATGGTCTTATGGAAGTCTTCGTTTAGGCGCTTCAATATTTCCAGGACTTCAGTAGCCGAGTGACTGTCCAGGTCGCCGGTAGGCTCATCCGCCAGTAACAGCGTGGGGTCGCTCACAATCGCCCGCGCAATCGCGACTCGCTGCTCCTGCCCGCCGGAAAGCTGCTTCGGAAGATGGTTGACCCGCTCCTCCAGTCCCACGAGCTTTAGCGCAGTCATGACGTGATCACGCCTCTGCTGCTGGTTCAGCTTGGTCAGCAATAACGGCAACTCCACATTCTCAAATGCGGTTAGCACCGGGATCAGGTTGAACGTCTGAAACACATAACCGATGTGCTCGTTGCGCCAATGAGCCGCCTGGGCGTCGTTGAAGCGAAAGATGTTCTGGTTCTGGACGAGTAATTCGCCTGAGGTTGGCCGGTCGATGGCTGCGATCATGTTGAGCAGCGTCGTCTTCCCCGAACCGGACGGGCCCATCAGCGCCATAAATTCTCCGGTCGCGATGTCAATCGACACATCGTCGAGAGCCTTCACTTCAAAAGCTTCGCGTTTGAAGACCTTGCTGACGTTGCGTGCCTGCACGACTTTGGTTCCAGTTGCGACCTTGGTTTCAGCCACTGTGCTCATAATTGCCCTCTGTTTTTACTCCGCAAATTTTTATCGCTGAAGCTCTACTGACCCTTAATCTTGACGTTGTCTGCATCTTTCAACTCTAGCGGACCTTTGCTGATCACGCTTTCACCGCCCACTAGTCCATCGACGAGAAATCCGTCGGTGCGCTGGCTCAACACGTGAACTTCCCGCATCCGCGCTTTGCCGTCGAAAGCCAGGAAAACAACTTTCTTGCCATCGTGGTCGTGCAAAGCAGCGGCCGGCACAAAGGCTCCCGCCGGCTGGGTGCTGGTCGGTTTTTGTTCGTCTGCTAGAAACTTTACGGTCGCGTTCATCTCCGGCCGCAGATATTCATCCGGATTCAGCACCTGCACCTTCACCTGTACCGTGGCCTTTTGCCGATTCGCTTCCGGAGAGATCTGCGCGATCTCGCCGTTATACTTGCGGTCGGGATACGCATCCACGGTAACAATTCCCTTCTGTTTGGGACCGAGCCGGGCAAAATCGGACTGCGCAATATCGAGCTCCACCTGAATGTCGTTCAGATCCGCGAGCGATACCACCGATCCTTGAGGACCACCTGCCGCCGCGCTGGCAAACTGCGCAGTGATCAGCTCCCCCTTTTCGGCAGTGCGGTCAAGGATCGTCCCGGTAACGGGAGCGCGAATCACCGTAGCATCGAGCTGCGACTTCGCGTAATCGGCAAGACCTCGTGCCTGCGCTACCGATCCACGGGCGCGAGCCAGTTCTTCGACGCGGGGCCCAATCTTCATAAGCTGAAAAGCCTTCTCTAAAGAATTCACGCGCTGCTGATCGGAATCGAATTTCGCCGTGGCATCGTCGAGCGCCTGACGGGAAACCACGCCTCCCGCAGAGAGTTCTTTAGTCCGGTCGAGAGTGAGTTTGTCATTCACCAGCGTGGCTCGAGCTTCATCCAGATTGTGTTGGGCCTGTTGAATCTCCTCCGGACGCGATCCGTGCTCGAGTTCTTCAAGATAGGCGCAGGCGTTATCCAATGCGCCTTTGGCTTGCTCGTAGGAAGCGCGGAACTCCTCATCTTCCAGCCGAACCAAAACCTGGCCTTCTTTCACCTTGTCTCCTTTTTCCACACCGATCCAGGCAAGGCGGCCGGTCACTTTCGAATTCACGTTGATAGTGTGGTGCGCGACGATGTAGCCCGTAGCCGAAAGCACTGTCCCACCCACATCGCTGCTCTCTGCCGACGCGCGCACGACTTCGACTTCAGGAACGTCGCGCGAAAGCAAGCGGTAAGCCAGAGCCGACAGGCTCAGCACAGCCACGACAACGATCCCGATGACGATGTAGCGGCGTGCCCAGGCCGGCGGTTCGCCACTGCCCGTGCCGCGCTCGGTGCGGTCGATCCGCAAGCTCTGCAGGTCCTGGTGTTTGGCGTCAATCGGCATAAAATTAAGATAATTAGGTATTGCAAAGTGCTACCGCTGAATACGGACTCTCGCTCGCCACGGTTCCGTCGGCGGCGCATCGACCTACCCTCGCAACGCCGTCAGAATATTCTGCCGCGCCGCGTGCCATGCGGGAAAAAGCCCGCCGAAGAATCCCATCGCCAGTGCGAACAGAATCGCATATCCTGCAACCACCCACGTGATCTGCAGGCTGAATACGACTTCGCTAAACGTCACCGCATTCGATGTTCCGGTCTGCATCCCATTGAACGGGAGCATCAGCAAAATTCCGGCAAGCGCACCCAGCAGCGCCAGCAATAAAGATTCCAGAACAAACGATGTCAGAATCGAAGGCCGGGAAAATCCCAGCACGCGCAAAGTCGCAATCTCTCGCCCGCGATATGCCACAGCAGCATACATCGTGTTCATCGCAGCGAAACTGGATCCAATAGCCATGATCACCGCGACCACGATTCCGATGTATTTGATGGCAGCTCCCGAGCTAGTCTGTTTGGCATAATAATCCGTCTCCAGAACACCTTCGAGCTTGAGGCGCTGGTCGTCGCTCACCCGGTTTTTCAGGGCATCGGCGGCGATGGGGTCAGTGGCGCGCAAGTATGCTGAAGAGAAGCCGCCCTGCCGGTCGAAGTCGGCGGCCATCTGATTCACGTCGCTCCAGATTTCAGATTCGTACGCGGAGCCACCGGCGTCAAACACTCCCACGACTTTCCACGATCCCTTGCCGAACTCCATGGTGTCGCCAATGTTGGCGTGAGAGAAGCGACCGCGAATCGATTTGCTCACCACAACTTCACGTTGCCCCGTCTGAAACCAGCGTCCTTCGATCAGCTTCGCGCTGGGCCGCAGTTCCAATCCGTCGGGCATCATGCCGCGCACTGTAACGTTCACTTCGCCCGTGCCGTCCTTGCGCGGAAGCACGATCACCACCACCCATTCGCCGGAAACCATGGGCTCCCCGTGGCTGTCTTTGGCAATGCCCGGCAAAACTTTGAGCGTAGGAAATAATGCCGCATCGAATCCGCCGGAGAGTTCAGCTTCCGAACCTTTTCGCAGTACCAACACGTTCTGCGGATTTCCGCTGGAAACAAAAGCCCGCTTCAGCCCCGCCAGAAGAGCCATCAGGAAAATCGCGGTAGTGACCGTCAGCGCGATCCCCAGGGCGGTCATGATGGTGAGCCCCTTGCGGAGCTTCAAATTGCGTACGTTGTAACTGATCGGTATCGCCATAAGTTCGCTCTCAATTCAACGAGTCAATTCAGCCGCTGCTCAACCAATGTGACGCAACCCCTCGACAATATTTGTGCGCGATGCGCCGTATGCCGGAACATACCCACTCAGAAATCCCACGGTTGCAGCCACGAACAACGCCAGGACCATCGTGGGCAGCGTGACTTTCATGTCAATCGGAACTCCAATCGCGACCGAAGAATGCGTCAACAACTGAATCAGCCCGGCCGCTCCCAGAATGCCCAACAAACCTCCGGACACGGCAAGCGCAACAGATTCGAAAACGAAGAGCGAGAGCACGCGCTGACGCGTAAAGCCCAGGGTCTTCAGCACAGCCACTTCGCGGGTGCGGCTGCGAACCGACATGGCCATGGTGTTCGCGGACACCAGCAGGATGGCGAACACAACCGCGCCGCAGATGCCAAGAATAAACGCCTTCACGTTGCCCAGCGTTGCCACAAACGATAGCTGGAAGGCTTTTTCACTCTCGCTCTTCGTCTGCTCCGGCGAGTTGTGAAACATATCGTCAATCACGCCCGAAACCCGTGCCACGTCTCCAGCCTGGGCCACTTGCGTCGAGTAGAATCCCGCCTGCCCTTTGAACCAGGGGATGGCCTCTTCCAAATATTTTGCGTTGAAATACAGCGCGTTTTGCGGCGGATCGCGATGGTAGACGCCGCGAATAGTCAACTCCGGATTCACCGGGAATATCGTTCCCAGCAGCGTGATCTTATCGCCAATCTTCCAGCTGTATTTATTCGCCAGCGTCACATCGACGATGGCCCCGGCGCGGTCGCGCTGCCACGCAATCACTTGATCGGGAGGAATGATCTTGTCGGATGCGACCTTCAGGTACTCGTCGGGATCGGTGGCCATCTGCGCGAAAAAATTTTCCGGCCGGTCATCTTTGTAGCGTCCTCCGAACCACGTCATTGGTGCTACTGCGACCACTCCTGGAACCGCTCGAATCTTGTCGCGGTAATATCCCGGCAGAAAAAATGCCAGCGAAACACGATCACGTGTAATCACTCGCTTCGCCGAATCGGCCGCTCCTACATCGATATAGAAAGTGCGCCAGATCGAGATCATGAGCGTAAGCAGCAGCAGCGAGAAGCTGATGCTCAGCATCGTCAGGAAGCTGCGCCGCTTGTTGCGAAACGTATTGCGCACCACAAAACTGCTTAACGTCATAGATTCAACCGAATTTCCGAGCACAAACTCTTAAACTTCAAATCTCAACCGATGTGCCGCAAACCATCCACGATGTTCACCTGCGAAGCATGATACGAAGGAATCAATGAGCTCATCAGCCCTACTAGCCCCGAGACAAAAAGAGCTGAAGCCCACATGCCGGGCGTTACCTTCAGATTGTAAAAGCTGAAAAACTGCGGCGAGTGCGTGACCATGAAGATCAAACCATAAGCCAATCCAATTCCGATCAAACCGCCCAGCAACGCTAGCGCCACGGCTTCGCTTACAAAAAGACTGAGGACGCCCTGCCGCGTAAACCCCAAAGTCTTAAGCACTGCTACTTCCCGCGTGCGCTCGCGGATCGACATCGCCATGGTATTCGCCGAAACCAGCAGCGTGGCAAACACCACCGCCGAACAAATCATCAAGATGAAAGCTTTTACGTTCCCCAGCATGGCGACAAATTCCAGGCCGAACGCTTTCTCGCTCTCCGACTTTGTTGGCTGCGGCGAGTTGCGAAACATCTCGTCCACCGCGCTGGCAATCTTGCTTACGTCCCCGGGGGAAGCCGCCAGAATGCTGAACGTACCCGCTCGTCCTTTGAAAAAATCGACCGCCTCTTCGACGTACTTGGCGTTGAAGTAGACGGATTTATTGTCCGGCGTCGAGTGGAAAATACCTCGAATGTGCAACTCCAAATCGACCGGATATATGTCTCCCTGCAGGATAATGCGGTCGCCTAACTTCCACCCATATTTCGCCGCCAGCGTGTCATCGATGATTGCCCCTTGCCGGTCACGCTGCCACGCGGTAACTTGATCGGTCGGCATCTGTATATCGCGGAATACTTTGAAGAACTCCTCCGGATCGGTGCCGAAGCGCGCAAAGAAATTCTCCGGCTTCTGGTCCTTGTAAGTGCCGCCGAACCATGAGACAGGGACCACCGCGACAACTCCCGGTACCGCGCGAATCTTCTCGCGATAGAAGCCGGGCAGGTTGAAGGTCAGTGAGACTCTGTGCCGCACCACGAGCCTTTCCGCCGACTCGGCGCTGCCCTCGTCGAGATAGAAAGCCCGCCAGATCGTCATCATCAGAGTCAGCAGGAGCAAAGAAAATGCGATGCTCAATATCGTTAAAATGCTGCGGCGTTTGTTGCGGAAGG
>Ga0210394_10000204_pt1 | contig 142761 bp, 118 predicted proteins | sample IncBWC12MmetaG_FD_160121 | JGI IMG/M metagenome (GOLD analysis project Ga0210394, IMG submission 160121) | Forest soil microbial communities from Barre Woods Harvard Forest LTER site, Petersham, Massachusetts, United States - Inc-BW-C-12-M | ecosystem: Environmental > Terrestrial > Soil >... | reverse complement strand
GTGTAATGCGTGAAGGGACTACAGGTGTGAGATCATCCATGCTCGGTCCTCCTGCAGTATATAATACTGCAGGACAAAGAGAAAATCACGCCTTTTCTCGAAAGCGCCACCCTGCTGACGTGCGCCCACAGGCCCCCTCTAACTTGACACCCCGGGCGAGCTGGCCTACACTACGTAGTTTTTAGATGGCCCCGAAAGCAGACAGACGGGCGGGACTTCCATGGATAAGAAAAGGCTCGAGTACTACAAGAAGAAGTTAGCGACACGGCGCGAGGAGTTGATGAAGACCATCGCACGCACACAAGAAGAGGGGCGAACCGCGGACGAAGATCCGACGGTGGACCTCGCGGACAAAGCAGCGAACTCCTATACGAAGGAGTTCCTCTTCGGCATGACCAATACGGACCGCACGATCCTGAACATGATCGATGCGGCGCTGAAGCGCATCAACACCGATGAATACGGCGTTTGCGCGAACTGCCAGGAAGAATTGCAGCAGAAACGGCTTGAAGCGGTACCCTGGGCCAAGCACTGCATCACCTGCCAGGAGAAGATGGAACAGGGGCTGCTGTAGCCCCGCTGGGGTATAGGCAGGTAGGGTTCCGCTCGCGCTGGCGCTACCTTACCTTCGGGCCGTAAAGCCTCGGCGTTTCAGGCCGAGGATGTAAGGCCCGCAGCTTGCTTTTCTGAATCCCTCATCCTAAAATCAGTTCGTCGAGAGACCTATGGGCGGGCAGCCCAAAAGTGAAGCCTCTTCGTTGTCCTCGCCTGATGTAAGGGCGCTGTGGGAGGAACCCACCGAAGCCATCCCGCAAAAACCAAGCGGGACCAGGCCGTAGGAATCGACTCCCTTAAGGGAGTGGAGGATGTCAATGGTAGATGAGTTGATGACCACCCGGGGCGATGCTTGGTGGGTGCGCGGGCGCCACTTGAGTAGGGAGCCTAGTTGGTACTAGCACTGACGGTAGCCCACGCCCGAGAAATCCCCTGCCAGCCCCGGATAGTGGTAACCTGTGGTTTAGGGTAATTGACCCTAGGCTAGCGCGATGAGCGCAAACCGGCCAAAGTCGGGCGATTTCCGAGGGCGGTATGCCCCCGAAGCGGGTAGCGTCGCTGCGCCCGGGTCCGCGGATCCCCCGGACAGTAGATCCCACAACTCAACCTTGCCGAGGCGGGCCTCGCTGATGCAGGAGCCTGTGCTGGTGCTCAATGCAACCTACGAGCCGATCAATGTGACGGCGGTGCGCCGGGCCATGGTGCTGCTCCTGAAGGGAGTGGCGCAGGCCGAGGAAATGCACAGCGCCGAAGTGCATTCTGCGGCGCATGCACACAAAGTGCCGTCGGTCATTCGACTGCTGGCGTACCGGCATATTCCGCAGCAGAGCCGGGCGCTTTCGCGGAAAAACATACTGCTGCGAGACCGGAATACTTGCCAATTTTGCGGCAGAATTTTTCCCAGTTCGGAATTGACGCTGGACCATGTCGTGCCGCGATCGCGCGGCGGGCGTTCTTCGTGGGAAAACCTGGTGGCATGCTGCTACCGTTGCAATAACAGCAAGGGCGACCGGACGCCGGAAGAGGCCGGATTCCAGTTGGCGCGGCGGCCGCGGCCATTCACGCTGCACACCTCGAGGCAATTGATGCGGCTTATTGGACACCGGGACGAGCGGTGGCGTAAGTACCTGTTTTATTAAGCGTTTTCGCGGGATAAGACAGCAGCAAGTTTTTTTTGAAATAATGGAAACCTTTTTTGCCGGCACGCATCTAAATTAATAACTAACCACTTCGAGGACACACCCCGGGAAGCAGCTAAGGCTCAACGCCTTAGCTGCTTCTCTCCTTTTAGGCATGCTTTTCTCCCTCTCGTACTTTTCTACTAGGTGTTTCCAGTTGATTTATCGGCGCCGGAGCGGGGGAAACTTTCTAACGCGGCTTCTTCGTCGGGGAATTCCGGGAGGACCTGGTGGAGGTGGGTGATCTTCAGAATGTTCTCGATGTTGCGGGATAAGCCCACAACCTTCATTTCACCACCGCTCTTCAGCACCATTGCATACATACGCGCCAGCTCGCCAACGCCAGAGCTGTCGAGGTATTGCAGGGCGCTCAAATTGAGGACGATATACTTGTGGCCTTCGCCCAGTAGGCGCGTGACGTTTTCACGCAGAACGCCAACTTCGAAAAATGTGAGACGGCCATGAAGATCGATGAGAGAAGCTTGTCCCGAATGCCGGATAGTGGCGGAAAAGTCCAATATGCGCTCCTGAAGGCTAGGAGAGACAATTCTACTGTGCCGGGGGAATCCAGAACAGGACATTATCCCAAGCAAGAGAATATGGCGAAAAGCGGCAGAGCCGAGAGCGCCGAGACGGAGACGAGAAGAACTGTCCGCTTGGGAACGTGAACCCGGCAGTTGCGCCGGCAGCTTTCCGCCAAGCCGACTCGTGTGCTTTCCAGTTCCCGAGAGAGAAACGCCCAAGCGTGTCCGCGGAGCTCGGGACACCCGAAGAAGATGGGCCATCGTCCCAACGAGCAAACGCGAGACCGCGAAAGCGCAAACTTCCCGTGCCTGCGCGATGGGATGGATAGTGACCGCACCTGGGGAGAGGACCACGACTGGATCGCGAGCGGAGCGCGAAGCATCGAGTGGCGCTTGCGCTTCGCGACGGGGAACAAGCCAAGTATCTTGACTTCCGAATCGGAATGATCGGTGATGGCAAGAACGCCGCGCGTTAGATTGTGATTCTCCGACCACGGGAGGAGGAGAGGCTTCTCCGCGGCGCGCTGAACGTCCCAGGAGCGTCCCGCGATGGGGGCGACACACCCGCCATTCTCGCGAAATCTCGATCGCGCCATCCGCGGTGAACTCCTTGATACAAGCTTCGAGTTCAGTGGATGGGCCCACGCCGGGAAGCATACAGAAAACTAATGAGAGGAAATTATTCTTTATTAGAAGTAAACAGGATACCGGAGACGCGGACGAGGGGCTGCTGAATGTTCCAGGAAGAAGGGATGTGCTCGAAGGAGACTTCGAAGTCGCGGCGTTCGCCGGGAGCAAACGGAGACGTTTGAGGCGCGAACACGGCGCGAGATTCGCGCAGAACGATTTGGCCGAGCTGGTCAGAAAATTCGACGGTGAGCTCGACGTTCGTTAGTGGGAGATTGCCAGCATTTGTGAGGCTGCCTGCGAGGGTGGTGACCTCTTGATTTAGAAAATTTTCGGCGCGGCTGAGAGCCAGGTTTTCAATTTGAAGGGTTGGAGCGTAGGCCTGCTCGGCGGAGCCGAAGGGAAGATGCGATTCGCGCGTTCTGGAAAGGGGACGGCGCTCGGCCCCGGGCCACATCACAATGGCGAGGGCGATGGCGACCGTGGCAGCGCCCATCCAGGCGATCCAGGAGCGGCCCGTTTTTGGCTGCGGCTGATCGGTGGTCTCGATTTGCAGAGTGTCAGGCATGGAAACGGGTGAAAGGACGATGCTGGCCTGAAAATTGCCGGGCGTCAAGCGGGTGTGAGAAACGGCGGCGTGAGAAAACAACCGGCATGCGAGCAGCCTATTTTTAACGGCCGACGATGAGGCGCTGCACTAGAGGTTCGGGAAGATGGGCAGAGCGCATGCGCTCCTGGACGGAGGAAATATCGTAAGGGACGCGCCAGAACTCCACGGTTTGATGTTCGAGATCGGCGATAGCAAAGCCTGCGCGGGGATCACCATCGCGGGGCTGGCCGATGGAGCCGGGATTGAGGAGATAGCGGCGTGGCTGTTCGATGCGCAGCGCGGAGCACGATTCCGAAGCGCGCGGACGAATCTGAAGCACTTCGAGATTGGAATCCCGATAAGAGAAGCCGCCCTGATGATGGGTGTGGCCGAAAAAAGTGACCTCGGCGGTGGAGTCGAGAAGGCCATCAAGAGCTTGCGCGGGCGTGAAGACGTACTCATCTTCATCTTGAAACGCGCCGTGCACCAAAACGATACCGCCTGAGGCGAGTGGGCCGTGAGGCAGCTCGGAGAGCCACGCGAGATCCTCGGCATTCAACTGCGCGCGAGTCCAATCCACGGCAGCTTTGGCGACAGGATTGAAATCGGAGGTGTCCATGAGGCCGGCGACAGCTTTGTCATGATTGCCGCGAATGGTTTGTGTGCCGAGTTCGCGAAGGCGGGCGACCACCTCGTGTGGATCGGGCCCGTAGCCGACGACATCGCCGAGACACACGGAAACGTCCCAGCGGCCTTCCGCAGAATCCAGAGCAGCGGCGAAAGCTGTGGCGTTTGCGTGAAGATCGCTGAGAACAAGAATGCGCATTCATGCCATCCGCAAAATGCCATTGAGTATAGATGAAGAAGAGAGCCGATGCACGGGCGGGATCGCGGAAAGCGTCAAGGGCTGACGGAGGAGAAGGAAAAAGGTCTCGCGGGAAATTCCGATTCTTTATAGAAACTTTACAAAATCGAACCTAGGCAAGAGTGGAAAACGATTACCAAAGTGAAACAAAGCAAATAATCTGCAAGTATAAAGAAGAATATCTGATGGGCAGCGAAACATTCGTGGGGGCCGCTTCGTCTATACAGGTGCAGCCCGCAGAGCAGCCCAGGCAGGCCAGAGGAATTATAAGAAAAACCCCGCGGTGGCAGCCGCGGGGCGATGACACGCAGTCTTTCCGGCCGTTAGTCCAGGAAGAACGAGGTGTCTTGCGGGTGAGACTACTCGCCCTGAGCACGCGTGTCAACACTGTTCAACTCTGTTCCGCTTGCGGCATGAAATGCGGCTGACTCGATCCTGACGGAAAGGAAGTTGACACGCATGAAATTCAATTCCATTCTCCGCAGTTTAGCACTGGCGGCCGCTTTGGCCTCGACAGTGCCACTCCTCGCAAAACCATTCGCCAAGACCATCAACATCGCCCAGTCGGCAAAGATCGGCAAAGCTGATCTGCAAGCAGGTGAATACCGCCTGATGATCGACGGAAACAAAGCGACCGTCCAGAAGGGGCGGCAGACCATCGTCGAAAGCGAAGGACGTTGGGAAGATCGCAGCAGCAAGGCCGCAAACGATTCCGTGCTGATCGGCGAAGACGGCCAGGTGAAGGAAGTCCGTTTTTCCGGACAGACTCGCGTTTTTGTTTTCAGCGAGTAGCTCGGGAGTTTTTTGTGACTCCTTTCGAACGGACCAGAGGGAGGCCGCTCGCGACGGTGGCCTCCCTGCTCGTAGAGCTTCGAGGGCAAGTTTTGAAATGGCAGGAACCGGCTTCGGCTACCGCGGAGACGATGCACCGCTTGTTGCGGTTTTCGAAGCGGCCTCAGAGGACTTTTTCTTCGTTCCGAAACATGCTGTAACGAACCTTAGCGAAGCAACATGCAATCTCCGTAGCTGTAAAAGCGGTAGCCTGCTTCGACGGCGTGATGGTAGGCCCCCAGCACCTTCTCGCGTCCAGCGAATGCACAGACCAGCGCGAGCAGAGTCGATCGCGGCAGATGGAAGTTTGTGAGCAGGGCATCCACGACGCGGAAATGAAATCCAGGATAGATGAACAAGCGGGCGTCGGCTTTGCCGGGTCGTAACAATTCGGCGGAGCCAGATTCGGCTGCGCGGAGGGCCGCAGCTTCGAGAGCGCGGACCACCGTGGTGCCTACGGCGAGAATCGGGCGCCGTGCGGCACGCGCTTGCTGAATGCGTTGCACGGTTTCCGCAGGAATGTCGTAGGACTCGGCGTGCATCACGTGGTCTTCCAGCGTTTCTGTGTGAACCGGTTGGAACGTACCGAGACCAACTTCGAGGGTCAGCTCACAGATTTCCACGCCGCGACCGTGAATTTTTTCCAGAATTTCAGGAGTGAAGTGCAAGCCTGCGGTAGGAGCGGCAATGGAGCCAGGCTGTTTGGCGAAAACCGTTTGGTAACGCTCGCGATCGGAGACTTCATCTTTGCGGCGGATGTAAGGCGGCAGAGGAGTGTGGCCGAGGCGTTCAAGGTGCTCAGAAACGCTGCGCGTGTCACGTGAAACAAAGCGCAGTGTGCGCAGCCCGCGTTCGCCGCGAGAAATCACCTCGGCTTCGAGTTCCCCTTCTCCCAATAGCAGGCGTTCCCCAGTTTGCATTTTGCGGCCTGGGCGGACGAGTGCTTCCCAAGTTTGCCGGTCGCGCTGGCGGGTGAGAAAGACTTCCACCGTGCCGGTGAGATGTTCCGGGCGTGTGGTGCGAGAGGGAGGTTGCGCATGGACGCCGGCGCGGCGACCGAAGAGACGCGCGGGAATGACACGGGTGTTGTTCAGGACGACGAGTTCGTCGCCCCGGAGGAGTTCGACAAGATCCCTAAACAGGTGCTCCTTGAGGCGGCTCGCGGATCGATTGATCTCCAGCAGGCGGGAAGCATCGCGGCGGTCCAGGGGCTGCTGGGCAATTTGGCTGGCGGGTAGGTGATAGTCGAGGTCCTCTAATCGCATTGGTAGGAAGTCTAGCAGCATCTGAAGCGGAGAGGCCAAGAGGAGATGACGGGAGAATCTTGACCAAGAAAGGAGAATTCGCGGTTCCAAGACGCAAGCCCAGTGCACTCCCATATCCTTTTGTAAATAAATGGCTTGTACGCACTAAGAGGAAATACAAATCTATATTGACAATGATCTACTCATATAATATTATCTTCCTGTTGTTAGCTTAATTAGGAGAGCGAAAGATGAGAACTACTTTGCACCGTTGGGAACCTTTTCGCGGGGCTGCTACCCTGCAAGAGCAAGTGAATCGCTTGTTCGGTAATACCATGGAGCCCTTCGGTGAGGAAGCGAACCTCACGAATTGGGCGCCAGCTGTCGACATTTACGAGACCGCGCATGAACTGGTGGTAAAAGCCGACCTGCCCGAGGTGGATCCGAAAGAATTGGATATCCGGGTAGAAAACAACCTCCTCACGATTGGTGGTGAGCGCAAATTCGAGAAGAAGGTGAACGAAGACAATTATCTGCGTGTCGAGCGCGCCTATGGTTCCTTCAGCCGAAGCTTCTCGTTGACTAACGCCGTGAATGCGGACGCGATCATAGCCGACTACCAGAATGGCGTGCTGACGCTGACGATTCCGAAGCGCGAAGAAGCGAAGCCCAAGCAGATCAAAGTGAACGTGGGTGCGCCGGCAGTTGCGGCGGCGGCCGCTGTGGGGAAGTAAGCCAGCAACACGGTTGTGACAGGACAGGGGCTGGCCAGTGGGCCAGCCCCTTTTTCTCGAAACGCGAGGTAGACATGCTGAGATTTGACAAGATGACGGTCAAAGCGCAAGAAGCGCTGCAACAGGCGAACGATGTGGCGGCACGCCACGAGAATCAACAAATTGAGCCCGTGCATCTGCTTGGGGCGCTGGTGGCGCAGACCGACGGCGTGGTGCCTCCGCTGCTGGCGCGGCTGGGGATTCGCAGTGAAGCATTGACGCAAGAGATTGAGCGCGAGATTGCGCGGCTGCCCAAAGTGCAGGGTTTCGCGCAGCAACACCTGGGCAAGTCGCTGAACAACGTTCTCCAACGGGCCTTTGATGAAACCGAGAGATTCAAAGACGAGTATGTTTCGACGGAGCATCTTTTTCTGGCGCTTGCCGGAGAGGAGCGCGATCCGGCGGGGCAGTTGCTGAAGCGGCAGGGCGCAACGCATGAAGCGATTTTGCAAGCGCTGACGGGTGTGCGCGGGTCGCAGCGGGTGACGTCACAGAATCCAGAGGCGACCTACGCTTCGCTGGAAAAATATGCGCGCGACCTGACAGACCTGGCGCGGCGCGGAAAGCTCGATCCGGTGATTGGGCGCGATGAAGAAATCCGGCGGGTGATGCAAATTCTGGCGCGGCGTACGAAGAACAATCCGGTGTTGATCGGCGAGCCGGGAGTGGGCAAGACGGCCATCGTCGAAGGCCTGGCGCAGCGCATCGTTTCCGGAGATGTACCCGACGTGCTGAAGACCAAGCGCCTCGTGGCGCTGGACTTGGCGGCGCTGGTGGCGGGCGCGAAATTCCGCGGGGAATTTGAAGATCGCCTCAAGGCGGTGTTGAAGGAAATTACCGAGGCGGAAGGGCAGATCATTCTGTTCATCGACGAACTGCACACCTTGGTGGGCGCGGGGGCTGCGGAGGGCGCGATGGACGCTTCGAACATGTTGAAGCCCGCCCTGGCACGAGGCGAGCTGCGCGCGATTGGCGCGACTACGCTGAACGAGTACAAGAAATACATCGAGAAGGATCCGGCGCTGGAGCGGCGGTTCCAGCCGGTGCTGGTGAGCGAGCCTACGGTCGAAGACACCATTGCCATCCTGCGGGGCTTGAAGGAGCGCTACGAAGTTCATCACGGAGTACGCATCAAGGACGCCGCCATTTTGGCGGCGGCGACGCTGTCGCACCGCTACATTTCCGACCGTTTTCTGCCGGACAAAGCCATCGACCTGATCGACGAGGCCGCCGCGAGCCTGCGCATGCAGATCGATTCTCTGCCGGTGGAGATCGACGAGATCGAGCGGCGCATCCTGCAACTGGAGATCGAACGGCATTCGCTGCTGAAAGAGACCGACGCGCATTCCCAGGAGCGCCGCAACCAAATCGACAAAGAACTGGCGAAATTGAAAGAGGACTCGAGCGGGCGAAAGGCGCGCTGGCAAGCGGAGAAAGAAGCCATCGGAAAAATCCGCAAGCTGAAGGAGCAAATCGAACAGCTCAGAGCGGAAGAACAGAAATTCGAGCGCGCGGGCGAGCTGGCTAAGGTCGCGGAAATACGCTACGGCAAGATTGCAGCAGCCGAGCAGGAGCTGAGGAAGGCGGAAGAGCGGTTTGCCGCGGTGCAAAAGGATTCGCCGATGTTGAAGGAAGAAGTCGACGAAGAAGACATCGCCAAGCTGGTGAGCAAATGGACGGGGATTCCCGCCGGGCGTTTGCTCGAGGGCGAAGCGCAAAAGCTCGTACACATGGAAGAGCGTCTCCGGCTGCGCGTAATTGGCCAGGAGGAAGCCTTGGGTCGCGTCGCGAGCGCCGTGCGCCGGAGCCGCGCCGGCTTGTCCGATGCCAAGCGGCCGATCGGGTCGTTTATTTTCTTGGGGCCAACAGGCGTGGGGAAAACGGAGTTGGCGCGAGCGCTGGCGGAATTTCTCTTCGACGACGAAAAGCTGATGATCCGCATCGACATGACCGAGTATATGGAGAAGCACAGCGTTTCGCGGCTGATCGGCGCCCCTCCGGGCTACGTCGGCTACGAAGAGGGCGGGCAACTCACCGAACAGGTGCGCAGGCATCCCTACTCGGTGATTCTGTTCGACGAAATTGAAAAAGCCAACCCGGATGTATTCAACATCCTGTTGCAGATTCTCGAGGACGGACGGCTGACCGACGGCAAGGGCCGCACCGTGGATTTCCGTAACACGGTGCTGGTGATGACCAGCAACGTGGGATCGTCGGCGATCTTCGAGCTTTCAAGCAAGGATCCCGAGCGTGCGCGACGAGAGACCATGGAAGCGTTGCGCGCGGCGTTTCGCCCCGAGTTTATCAACCGCATCGACGAGATTGTGATTTTCAATCCGCTAGGGAAGGAACAGCTTGGCCGCATCGTGGGACTGCTCCTTAAAAGCGTCGAGAAACTGCTGGCGGAACGACAAATCACTCTGGAACTCACCCCGGCGGCAGAAGAACTGCTGCTGCGAGAGGGCTACGACCCGGCCTATGGGGCGCGGCCGCTACGCCGAACCATTCAGCGACTGATTCAGGATCCGCTGGCGATGCAGATTCTGGAAGGCCAGGTACTGCCAGGCGATCACCTGCTAGTGGATCGCGATGGCCAGAAAGGCGCCATGCGCTTCGAACGTTCCAAGGGGAAACAACCGGCGGCAGCGGCTGGAATCTAAGAAGCAGTGAAATTCCCTGCGCCGGTAAATCCCGGGATTTTGCGTATGTAATAGGGAAGGAAAACGATGAGAGTTCTTCGAACAACCTTCCTGCTGGTAGTGCTGACCCTCTTCTTAATGATGGTGGGTTCGTACTTCGGCGGGCGAAACGGCATGACCATTGGACTTGGAATTGCAATTTGCACCAATGCGTTCGCCTATTTCTTCTCCGACAAGATCGCGCTGGCCTCGAGCGGCGCGCAGCCGGTCACTCGAGACCAGTTGCCGCGCCTCTATGCAGTGATGGAACGTCTGGCGGCTAAGGCCAATATTCCAGTGCCGAAGCTGTACGTTGTGCCCGATGAGGCGCCGAACGCCTTTGCCACAGGGAGAAACCCGCGGCATGCCTCCGTGGCGGTAACTCAGGGCTTGCTGGAATTGATGAATGACGACGAACTGGAAGGCGTCATCGCGCACGAGCTCTCGCATGTTCGTAACTACGACATTTTAATCAGCTCCATCGCGGCCACGCTCGCCGGAGCTATCACCTGGATCGCTCACTGGGGTCCTTGGCTTGGCGGGGGCGACGATGACGACCGCAACCGTGGAAGCGGAATTGCCACCATTCTGCTGATGATCCTCGGGCCGCTGGGAGCGATGCTGCTGCAACTGGGACTTTCGCGCCAGCGGGAGTATGCGGCCGACGCAACCGGGGCTCGGATGGTTGGAAACCAGTTCGGCCTGATGAGCGCCCTAGAGAAGCTCGGCGCTTACAACCAGCGCATCCCGACGACGGCCATTGCACCGTCCACGGCGGCCTTATGCATCGTGAAGCCCATGTTCGGCAGTGGTAGCCTTTCTTCGCTCTTCAGCACGCACCCTCCGCTCGAAAAACGGATAGAAGCTTTGCGTCAAATGACGGTGGTTCAGAAACGCTGAAAGCCACACGCGAATTTCGCACAAAAGCTGTAATGTCTCGGTAATCTTTCCCCTAGACCAGGAAACGAAATCCCTTCAGCCACTTTAACCGTCTTTTAAACCATTGATATCTAAGCAATTAGAATTTCTGTGCTGCTGCGGGGATTTGGTAAATCAAATGCTCTGTACTACAGGCAGGCCGGGTATCGGCGCGGGGCCACGGGGGGACCGCAGTCATGAGCTGTCGCGACACTATTCATCTGATTTGTTGGTACTTAGAAGGAAGACTCTCGCCGCCAGTCGCAAGCGAGATCAAGCGGCACTTGGATTCCTGCACGGACTGCCACATGGTTTTGGACGCCGCGATTAGCACTTTGGACCGTTATTTTACCGTGAAAAGCTCTGACGAAGAGCCGGCTCCCCAAGCCGCCTGAGATATTTTCCATAAAGCTAGACACTCCAATAACTTACAGCCAACCAGCGGGCACTTGCGCATTTCCATGCGTGGCTGCATCTGGACAAGGAGTTCGGTTCGGCGCTGCTCTCCGTCAATAGCAAAATTTACAGACGCGGGAAGAAGCACGTAATCTTTACTGGTACTAGTACGTATAAGCCTGCCCTGCACGTGGCCCTTTCCTCCCGACAAACTTATGTATCCACACGACTTAGGGGGCAGCTCCAGAGAAATGTGCCTTTGGCGGAAGGGATGCACCTCCCAAGTCGCACGGGGAAAGCCCCAAAGGAGAAGAAGTTTATGAACGAGTTTCAGGAACCCACAAACCACACCACGACAGGAACTCCACGCTGGGTGGGCTTGGCTGTTGCCGTGTTGGGCGGAGTTTCATTGCTCGGTCTCGCATTGGGCTGGAGCGCGCTGAATCACGCCAACAGCATCGAGCAAACCACGCAAGCTTCCGTGAAACAGGCGAACGATGCGCTGGCACAGCGACTGGCGAAAGAAGATGAGGTCAATCAGGCATTGCAGAGCGACCTGAAAGTGGTTACCGACAAGTTGAACCTGACACACGGCGAGCTGATGGCCGCCCGTAAGCAGAACAAGAATGCTACGGCCGCAGTGGACCAAAAGGTCGAAGGGCTGGCGACCTCCGTGAAGGCCGAGCTAGCGACCAAGGCCAACGCCGGTGACGTGGACAAACTGAACGGCGACGTCTCGGGCGTGAAGACCGACCTGGACGCTACCAAGAACAACCTGCAAATGGCCCGCAGCGAAATGGGAACTCTCATCGCGCGGAACCATGACGAAATCGACCAGCTTCGCCGCATGGGCCAGCGTGACTACTTTGAGTTTACGGTGGCGCGCAAGGGCGGAAGCCAGAAGGTGGGGAGCATCCAGGTCGAGTTGAAAGACACCAACACCAAGAAGAACCAATACACGATCAATGTGCTCGCGGATGACAAGAGCTTTGAGAAGAAGAACCGCTCCGTGAACGAACCGATTTTCTTCTACACCGGCGGCACCCGCGCAGCGCTCGAACTGGTCGTCAACAAGGTATCGAAGACGACGGCGTCGGGCTACCTGAGCATTCCCAAAGCGTCGGAGACGGCGGCGGCCAGCAATGCAAGTTCGAGCCAATAAACGGTTCGCGACACAAACAAAGTTAGGAATGTCCAAGAGAGTAGAGCCGGAGGGAGAGTTAGAGAGAACTCTCCCTCTTGTTTTTTACCTGCACCTTCCTAGCTCCTTTCCCTCCATAGCACGAGTGGAAACTTTGTAGACGGAGGACGCCGGTTGTGCCAAGCTAAGGGCAACCCGGCCAATCTTTAAGAGCAGTGGATTTCCTTAGGGGGAGAACCAAATGAAAATACGATTTGCTTCGGTACTAGCGGTCACGCTTTTTGCAGCGGCACTGACCATGGCTACGGACGGCACCTGGACCGGTTATATTTCCGACAGCAAGTGCGGAGCAAAGGGAGCCAACGATCAGGCCGGTGAATGCACCACTAAATGTGTCAAGGGCGGCGCAAAATACGTGTTCGTCAATGACGCAGATAAGAAAGTCTATGTTGTGGACGCGCAGGACAAAGTGGCGGCACACGCCGGACATCACGTTACGGTGAAAGGCACGGTAGATGGCGAAACGCTCAAGCTGGAAAGCATAGAAATGGCAGCGGCGAGCGGTAAGTAGGACGTTCTACTAGCGCATTCGGTCAGCGGGCGGGGCTTCGGCTTCGCCCGTTTTATTTTTTGCGTGATTTGGTTTTTGAAAGAATGCAAGATTCCGCTACGATACAGCCTACTAGCCCATGACCACGACTCTGGTACACGCCGGACGGATGCTGACTCCGACCACCGAAATTACCGACGCTGGCATTCTGATTCGCGACGGAGTGATCGAGGAACTCGGACTCCGGGAAGGTATGCGACTGCCTGACGGTGCCGAGGAGATCTCCGCGACCGACCGAACTGCAATGCCCGGCTTCGTGGATGTGCACATTCACGGCGCGGGCGGGCGCGACGTCATGGAAGGCAGTGCCGAAGCGCTCGCCGGAGTGACCAAGACCGTCGCCCGGCATGGAACAACCTCGTTCGTGGCGACGACGGTGACGGCGAGTCCCGACGACACGATTCGCAGCGTGGAGGGAATCGCGCGCTACATTTCCCAACAACATGAAACGGATGACGCGCGGGCCGAAGTGCTGGGCATTCATTTTGAGGGCCCCTTCCTCAGCCCGGCGAGGCGGGGCGTGCATCCGTCGGAATGGCTGAAGCTGCCGTCAGCGCAGCTGCTGGAAAAATTTCTGCAGGCAGCGGCGGGGAACGCGCAAATTTTGACGATTGCACCGGAACTGCTCGGGGCCATGCCGTGCATCGACGCGGCGCGGAATGCGGGAATGGTCGTAGCCGTTGGTCACACGGATGCGACGTATGAGCAGACGCGTGCGGCGATTGCACACGGCGTGCGCCACGCGGTGCACGTCTACAACGCCATGCGTCCTTTTTCCCACCGTGACAGCGGCGTGATAGGCGCGGTGTTTACTTCACCTGAGGTCAGCGCGGAGCTCATCGCCGACGGCGTGCACGTGGACGAAGCAGCGATGAAAGTGCTCCTGCAGGCCAAGGGGGCAGAACGCATGATCTTGATCAGCGACGGCGTCTCGGCGACGGGGATGCCGGATGGAAAGTACATGCTTGGAAAAATCGAAGTGAGCGTGAGCGGAGGAATTTGCCGCAATTCGGAAGGAAAGCTTGCAGGCAGCACGTTAACGCTGGACAGAGCGCTGAGAAATATTGTTGGGTTGGGGATTCCGCTGGCAGACGCGATGCGCATGCTAACGCTAAACCCCGCCGCACTCCTTGGAATCGAGTTCAAAAAGGGCGCGCTCCGCGCGGGTGCCGATGCGGATATCGTCTTGCTGGACGAAGGATTGCAACTCACGAATGTTTGGGTACGTGGGGCCGCCGTGGAATAGGGGCGGCCAAGCACAGGGGCACGGGCCCGCCTGGGGACCTCGCGACAAAACAGACTCATCCACTGACTAGGGATTTAGCGGAATCTTGAGATCCTCCGCCAATTGCTCGGCGTCGAAGGGGCTGCACGCGAAATAACGTCCGGCGAGTTCAAGGGTCGGGACTTTGCGCTTGCCTTCGTTGGCCTTGACTACGATTTCTTCGGCAGACGGGTCTTTTTCGATATCTACTTCATGAAATTCCACGCCGCGCTCGTGCAAGAATGTTTTCGCTCGCCGGCAGTCCGGACAGCCCGCCGTGGTGTACATCGTCAGGGTTTCCATCAAGCCCTCCCACTCCATTAGATGCGGGACAGGGGCGGCGTCGCAAAAGACGAGCGAGGATGTGCTGCATCCGGCAAGGCCCAGCCTGGATCAGCGAGTTTCAACAGGAGCGCCCCGATATTTGCGCGCAACCTGGATTCGGATGACGGCGCGCTGCAGCGCTATAAAGGCGCGGTCCCAATCGATATTGGGATCACCGGTGGCCAGGCGTTGTTCCGCGCGCGCTTTTGCAGCTTCCGCGCGCGCCAGGTCAATCTCCGCGGCTCGCTCGGCGGTTTCCGCGAGCACGGTGACGCGGTCGCCCAAAACTTCAGCGAAGCCCTGGATGATAGCGAGGACTCCGCTGGGGTTCGCGCCAGCTCCGCGATAAGCGAGCTCGCCAATCCCAAGCTCGGTCATCAGCGGCGCGTGCCCCGGCAAAATGCCCAGTTCACCCTCGGCGCCCGGCATCACCACCTCGACGACGCTTTCGCGCAGAAATTGGCGCTCCGGCGTGACGATAATCAGCTCGATGGATTCCGGAAGCATTTGTGGTTAGACGCCCGCCTTCATTTTTTCTGCCTTTGCGAGGGCCTCATCAATCGTGCCGACCATGTAGAACGCCTGTTCCGGGATGTCGTCGTACTTGCCTTCGACGATTTCCTTGAAGCTGCGGACCGTATCCGCAATTTTGACGTACTTGCCTTCGAGGCCGGTGAACTGTGCCGCCACGAACATGGGCTGCGAAAGGAAGTTTTCGATTTTTCGCGCGCGAGCTACGGTGCGCTTGTCTTCGTCCGAAAGTTCTTCGATGCCCAGAATCGCGATGATGTCCTGCAGATCCTTGTAGCGCTGCAGAATGGACTTCACACCGCGGGCGACGGCGTAATGGTCGGCCCCGACGATACGAGGATCGAGAATGCGCGAGTAGCTGGCGAGCGGATCGACGGCGGGATAAATACCGCGCTCGACGATCTGGCGGCTCAAGTTCGTGGTGGCGTCCAGGTGCGTAAACGTTGCTGCTGGAGCAGGGTCCGTGTAGTCGTCGGCAGGAACGTAAATGGCCTGCACGGAGGTGATGGAGCCAGACTTCGTGGAAGTAATGCGTTCCTGCAATTCGCCGATTTCGGTGTTGAGGTTCGGCTGATAACCGACGGCAGAAGGCATGCGCCCGAGAAGCGCGGAAACTTCCGAGCCCGCCTGGACGAACCGGAAAATGTTGTCGATGAAGAGCAGCACGTCGAGATGCTCTTCGTCACGGAAATATTCCGCGACCGTCAGGCCGGTGAGGCCGACGCGAAGGCGCGCGCCAGGTGGCTCCGTCATCTGGCCGTAAATCAAGGCGGCGCGGGACTTCTCCGAATTGCCGGGGACCACGACGCCAGCCTCCTGGAATTCCAGCCAAAGGTCGTTTCCTTCGCGGGTACGTTCGCCGACCCCTGCGAACACAGACACTCCGCCGTGTTGCATCGCGACATTGTTGATCAATTCCTGAATGAGAACGGTTTTGCCAACGCCGGCGCCGCCGAACAATCCAATCTTTCCGCCTTTCAAAAAGGGCTGAATCAAATCGATAACTTTAATGCCGGTCTCAAACATTTCAAGAGTGGTGGACTGATCCGAAAGCAAGGGCGCGGGACGATGAATCGGATAATTCGTTTTGCTGGTTAGGGGTCCAAGCTGATCCACGGGCTTGCCGAGCACGTTCATCACGCGGCCAAGTGTCGGACGCCCCACCGGAACAGTGATGCCCGCTCCGGTGTCGACTGCTTTCATGCCGCGGACCAGCCCTTCGGTAGGCTCCATGGCAACGCAACGCACGCGACCTTCGCCCAGATGCTGCTGCACCTCAGCGGTGACATCTATCGGTTCAGGAACGCTGAAGCCCTCGCTCGTGATGCGAACCGCGTTGTAAATCGAGGGCAAGTGCCCTGACTCGAATTGGACGTCGAGCACCGGCCCGATGACCTGCACGATGTGTCCGACGGCTGCTTGTTTCTCGGCCATGCCTTCTCCTACGCGGTGGACGAAGCCCCGCTGACAATCTCAATAATCTCTTTGGTGATAGCCGCCTGGCGCACTTTATTCATGTGCAGCGTCAGCGCTTCGATGACCTCGCCGGCGTTCTTCGTCGCGGATTCCATGGCGGTCATCCGCGCGGCGTGCTCGGCCGCGGAGGACTCCAGCATAGCGCGCAGAATCTGGGTTTCGATGTAGCGCGGCAGCAGCTTATCGAGAAGCCGTTCTTTGGGTTGCTCGTAGATGTAATCGACCTGCGCGGAGTCTTTTTCGCTGGCGGATTCTTCGTCGGCACGCATCGCTTCGACTGGCAGCAATTTTTCGAGTACGAGGTTTGGCGTCATCACCGTCTTGAATTCGCTGAATACGATGTACACGGCGTCCGCCTCTTCCTTGGCGTAAAGATCGGTCACAACGGAAGCAATGTCCCGCGCGGTTCCAAAATTGACTTGAGCCAGGACGTTCACGTATTCGGCAGGGAAGCGAAACCCCGCCTTTTTCAAAGCATCGCGGCCTTTTTTCCCCACCGGAATCACGGAAAGCTTTTTGCCTCGATTGGGACGGAAGAACTCATTGGCTTTGCGTAATATATTGGAGTTGAAAGCCCCGGCGAGGCCGCGTTCACCGGTCAGGACAATGACGAGAATTCTTTCTTCCGGGCGATGCGCAAGCAGTGGATGCTCGGGCTGATCGATGCGCGACATGATGGACCGCAATACGCGCGCGAGTTCCTTCGCATAAGGTCGGGCAGCCAAGGCCGCTTCCTGCGCCCGGCGCAAGCGCGCCGCAGCGACGAACTTCATCGCGCGCGTAATCTGCTGGGTGTTCTTCACCGAGCGGATGCGGCGCCGGAAATCAAGAAGTGTGGGCATGATCGTCCGTTACGTTTGCGGCCTCAGTTGGCGACAGCCGCAGCTATGGAAGCCGTAAAGCGCTCCTTGAACCCCTCGACGGCGGTTTTGATCTCCGCCCTGATGCCGTCATCGAGGGCCTTTTTTGTCGCGATATTCTTCAAAACCGACGGATAGTTGGTCTCGACGAATTGCAGAAACTCGGCCTCGAAGCGGCGCACATCGGCGACGGCTACAGTGTCAATAGCGCCGCTCGTCGCGATGTAAATGCTGAGCACCTGTTTTTCCACAGAAAGCGGCGCGTACTGATCTTGCTTGAGAATTTCAGTCAAGCGCAGCCCGCGGGCGAGCTGCGCTTGTGTAACTTTGTCCAGTTGATCGGAGCCGAACTGCGCGAAAGCAGCGAGTGCGCGATATTGGGCCATGTCCAGGCGCAAAGTGCCGGCAACCTGACGCATAGCCTTGATTTGCGCGTTGCCGCCGACGCGGCTGACGCTGATGCCAACGTTGATCGCCGGTCTAATGCCGGCGTTGAAGAGGTCGGCTTCGAGATAGATCTGCCCATCGGTAATGGAAATCACGTTTGTTGGGATGTACGCGGAGACGTCGCCGGCCTGCGTTTCGATCACCGGGAGTGCCGTGAGCGAGCCGGCGCCGAGTTTGTCGTTGAGCTTCGCGGCGCGCTCCAGCAACCGCGAGTGGAGATAAAACACGTCGCCAGGGAAAGCTTCGCGGCCCGGCGGGCGGCGCAACAACAAAGAGATTTCACGATAGGCCTGGGCGTGCTTCGAGAGGTCGTCGTAGAAAGTGACGGCGTGCCGCTTGTTGTCGCGGAAGTATTCGCCCATGGCGCACGCGGCGTAAGGAGCGATGTATTGCAAAGATGCAGGTTCCGCGGCGCTGGACGCGACGACGATGGTGTAGTCCATGGCGCCGGCGTCGGTCAGTGTCTTCACGACCTGAGCAATCGTCGAGCGCTTCTGCCCGATGCCGCAATAAATGCAAATAACATCGCCGCCCTTTTGATTGATGATGGTGTCGAGAATGACGGCGGTCTTGCCGGTCTGCCGGTCGCCGATGATCAACTCGCGCTGGCCACGGCCGATCGGAATCATAGCGTCGATAGCCTTGATGCCCGTCTGTAGCGGCTCGCGAACCGGCTGCCGGTCAAGAACGCCCGGAGCAATGCGCTCCAGCGCGTTGCGCTGCTTCGAAACAATAGGACCTTTGCCGTCGAGCGGCTCGCCGAGCGGGCTGACCACGCGGCCGACGAGTGCCTCGCCCACGGGTACGGACATAATGGTATTCGTCCGCTTGACGACGTCGCCCTCTTTCAATTCGGCGGACTCACCCAAAAGCACGACGCCGACTTCTTCCTCTTCCAGGTTGAGCGCGATGCCGAAAATGTTCTTCGGAAAAGAGAGCATCTCTCCAGCCATGACCTTTCGAAGGCCGTGGACACGCGCGATGCCGTCGCCCACGCTGATGATCGCCCCGACTTCATCGACCGAAACGGTCTGCTCGTAATTCTCGATCTGCTCACGCAGAATCTTGCTGATTTCGTCTGCCTTGATATTCGCCATGCCTGCTCCTGAGTTCTATTCCGCTATTCCGCTGCGAGACGCACGCGCATTTCGTTCAAACTGCTGCGCACCGAGCCGTCGTAAATAGTGTCTCCCACGCGCACAACTGCCCCGCCCAGCAGCGCCGGGTCCAGCGAATACTTTGCCTCGATTTTCTTGCCCGTAAGGCGCTCGAGGGTTTGCGCAAACCGTTTTTTTTGCGCGGCGCTCAGCTCGATGGCCGAAGAAATCTCCGCCTCGGCGATTCCTTGTCGTTGCCGGATGACATCCTGAAAGGAAGCAACAATTTCCGGGAGGATGTGCGTGCGCTGATGATCCGCGATGACAAAAAGAAAGTTGCGAATGATCTTGCCCGCGCCGATGCGCCCCGCGATCTTCTCGATGACGTCGTGCTTTGCCCCACTCGGAACGCCCGGGCTGGTCAGAAAATTCCGCAACTCGGCGGAAACGCCAAAGGCAGCCGCAAAATCGCCCAACTGTCGGAGAGCCGTATCGGCTGCGCCCTGCGCGAGCGCGACGTCGGCAAGAGCGTTCGCGTATTGGAGGCTGGCGGACTTCAATGGGGTCTTCCTTCGAGGCTTTTCACGAACGTATCCACCAACGATTCCTGCGCGGCGGGCGTCAGCTGCTTGACAAGAAGGGATTCCGCGCCGCCAACGGCGAGCGACGCCGCCAGCGCTTTCAGCTCCAGGCGTGCAGCCCGCTCCGCAGCATCGATTTCCGCTTGCGCTGCGATGCCAACTTTTTTTGCATCGCCTTCGGCGAGCGCGCGGATGCGCTCACCTTCCTCGGCAGCTTCTCGTTTTGCGGCGGCCTGCAGCGCCGCAATTTCCTGCTTAAGATTCCCGAGCTTGGTTTCGGCCTCCGCGACCTGCCGTTCCGCTTCTTCTTTCGCGGCGGTCGCTTTGGTGATCGCTGAACTGATCTTGTCAGCGTTTCCGCGGAACCACGCCGGTAATTTCTTGGCAAAGAACCAGATCAAAACCGCCGCGACGATCGCGAAGTTGATCCACTTGAAAATTTCGATGGCGTTATCCGTTGTCGAACCCCGGCCTTCTTCAGCGGCGCGCGCGCTGAGAACCACACAGAAAAACAGGGCGCACCCAGCCGATGTCACGAACAGCCGCCAGTTTGCTTTTTTCAAGGTCCTATTCATCGGGCCCCTCTTAGGGAGCCGCCCGGGCGGCGAGGCGATTCGAGAATGCGCTGCGCAATTTCGGCGGAAAGCTGTGCGACCATAGTTTCGATCTCGCGGCGCGCCGCAGCGACCTCAGCGGCGATGCGCTGCTTGGCGCTAGCAACCTGCGCCGTGGCAGCAGTGCGCGCCTCCTTGATCAGCGCGGCGCGCTCCTCTAACACCTTCTTGCGGGCAGCTTCCTGCTCGGCGTAGACCTGCGTGCGGGCTTGCTTCAAAGCGTCCTGGTACTGCTTAGCCTTCTCCAATGCCCGCGCCTGAGCCACTTCGGCGGCCTTCTGCGCCCCCACGGTGCGAGCATCGCGCTCGGCCATCGCCGCGAGCAAGGGCTTAAAGAAAATCCCTCGCAAGATGAAGTAAAAAAGGAGGATGATCAGGACTGTAGGCACAGCCTGAAGGAAGAGTTCTCCCAGTTGGTGAACAATTTCTTGCATTAAGTTGTGTAGCCTAAAACTCGCTTTGGGGCCACGATCCGGCCACCAGGTTGGCAGCCGCGCCGTGCCCCCCACCCGGGAAGGGGCAATACGGTGGGCCTGTCGCTGCCTAATTTAACAGTATTTTATAACATCCGATGCAGCTTTGCGTCAACGTCACGCAAACACGCCCCCTCCATGGAGGATTCGCCGGAATGGCCGCAAGCCGTTGGCGCTGGAATCCTGACGCCTTCAGCAAGCTTCGGGCGGGCATGCTGCTTTAGTTCCTTGTTAAACGCCGCCACGCCCAGCGGTCGCGAACCACGCGTTTCAGGCCCGCGGAATCGCCGAAAAGTATCGCTCCTCAAGGATCTGCCGGTGATGCAGCTCGTGTCCCGCGGTGATGTAAGCCAGCGCCCGTACGCTCACCTCGTTCTTATTCGCCGTGCCTCGTCGCAACCACGCCTCTTTGCCGAGCGAGCGGAACAAGGCGAGGCTCGCACCTCGCACGAACGCGTATTCCTCCACCAGACTCGTCAGCGGACGTTCATTGAATCCGCCGCTGCGTACGTAATCGTCTTGCTCGAAACCCTCCATGGGGGTCAGGTCGCCCCGCGCAATGCGCAGGGCACGGTACGTGAATATCCGCTCGGAGTCGCTAAGGTGGCCGAGCACCTCCTTCACCGTCCACTTGTCTCCCGCGTACCGAAAATTGCCATCCCGCTCGCTGCGTCCCGCAAACAGCTGCATCGTCTGCACGCGTTGCGCTTCGAGCGAGCCGGTAACATCATCTCCGATAACCAGCGAAACATACTTTTCGTAGTACCCCGCATACTCCCCGGCTTCCGGCCTGGCCACTTTCATTTCTTTTCTCCCCCGGCGCAGTGTATACCCTGCCTGCCCGCAGCGCATACGCGCTTCTCGAACGTTCCTTCCTCGAATCTCGAGCCAATGCGGCCTGCAAATCAAAGCGGAATGCCGAATCTCTCACAGAATCTCAGAAGACCGCGACGGGAACGGCGCTTGGAGGAACAGCCTCGCGAATTTTGCACCGATCGGTAGCCGCTTCCAGCCTTCCCTGCACGAAAATAGCCGAAGCGACCGTCAAAACGCAGCAAGTCCAAGGTAAAACGGGCGAAATCCAAAAACTTTTGACCGCCAAGCGAAGCGCTCCGATCCATCCGAGCGTCAACAACAAGCCGTACCAAACCGCGGTCACGCGCGCCCGGTCGTTCCACCGCAACCCCAGCGCGCACAATCCCTGCAAAAACACCGCGAACGGAAAAGCGACAACGAGATCGACCAAATAATGCTCCCCCGTCCCCATGGTCGCGAAAGTCGTGAACACCACAGACGCCATGGCAATCCCGCGCTCCCAAACCGATAGCCCTCGCGAATACCACCACGCCAGCAAAACCCATCCCATGTGCAACGAAGGCATGCAATTGCGCAAACCTTCCACAGGAATGGGTTCAACAAGTAAGCGCCTCACTTGCCCGGCCGGAATCGGCTTCCATGGAAACTCACTCAGGAAAATGTGGATCGGTCCCACCGCTGGCAGAAGATTGTAGAAGACCACTCCCACTGGACCCGTGATGAGAAATGCCATCATTGCGGACACGGCTCGGGTGCGGTCGCGCAAGAGTTGCCCCGCATAAACCAGCCCGATGACCATTGGCAACGCGATATAAAAAACGGTTCCCGCGGCCCTGAACCATGGCCACAGCGCGTAAGCCTGCCCGATCAAAAACGCGATCTGCACCTGCAAACTGGAATCAAATGAGAACAAATAAAGATCGAGCACTCTCGGGTTGGCCTGCTCCGTCCACCCCAGCAAAATCGTGCTGCCCCAATCCGACGTCACAAAAATCAGTGCAGGCAAAAACGCCAGCGCCATCCGCTCTTGCTCCGCGCCCTGCGACCAGATGGCCCGCAGCCCAAGCGTCGAAAGGCTGCTAATCCCCAAAAACGAAGCAATCCCCGCCGAGCTCGGCTTGAAATGCAGAAAACCGAAATCGATGACCGTAAACAGCGCCGCCGCGCCGATAACGGACAAAGCATCCTGCCACGAAGGCCGCACGCGAAAATGAATGGACACCACGCTTGCCAGTGTCACTCCAAAAAAAAGTGAAAGCAGCGCCGACTTATAAAAATGCTGGCTCGTTCCCAACTGCACCGCCAGTCCCAGCAGCGCCACCGTCGCCACCATTTTTGCGCTTGTCGGCAATTTCATTGTGTAGTTTCTCGGATGAATCTACTCAGCTCTGCGGCGCTCCAGCTCTCGAGGGCCTCACCGCAGCTTGCAGCCGCCCCGTTTTCATTTCATCATAGGGCGCGGTTTCTCGCGGCAACACCCATCTTTTCTGCGCCCAACCCGTGACGCCGCCCCAACTTCACCAAAGCAAAAGGCTGGCCAAAGTATGACTGCGGCACACCGTTCACCGGACAACCAACAGATGCGCGTGGCCTTCCAAGGCGAGCCCGGGGCCTTCAGCGAAGAAGCCGCCGTCCAGCTTCTCGGCGAAGGAATCACCACGGTCCCGCGCCCCACCTTCGACGCCGCCTTCCGCGCCATCAGCGACGGCCTCGCGGACGCTCTCCTGGCCCCGGTCGAAAACACCCTCGCCGGCCCAGTCGTCCGCGTGTACGATCTCCTGCTCGAAAGCTCCCTCACCATCACCGCCGAAACCATCCTGCCGATCGAGCATCACCTAATCGGCTGCCAGGGCTCTTCGCTCGATTCCATCCGCTCTGTCGCCTCTCATCCCATGGCTCTAGCGCAGTGCGAACGATTCTTCCTCGCTCACCCGGCCCTCAAGCGGGTCCCCGCCGAGGACACCGCCGGCAGCGTCCGCGAAGCCCTAGCCCGCGGCGACAAATCCTCCGCAGCCATCGCTGGCCGCCGCGCTGCCGAACACTACGCCGGTGTCATCCTGGCCGCCGCCATCCAGGACAACGCCGAAAATTTCACCCGCTTTGTGCTGCTCCGCCCCGCCAACGAAACGCAACCGCCTCCGCCAGACGCCCGCAAAATGTCCATCGCCATGCGTCTAGCCCACCGTCCCGGCGCGCTCCTAGCCTCTCTCGATCCTTTCGCAAAACACGGCGTCAACCTGCAGAAAATCGAAAGCCGCCCCATCCACGGCCGCCCCTGGGAATACCAATTCTTCCTCGACGTCGAAGCCGATGCCTCCTTCCAACTCGACTCCGCCCTAGCCGAGGTCCGCCAGGCCACCAGCGACCTGCGTGTCCTCGGCCTCTATGTCGCGGCCCGCACCTCGGGCCCGCCTCCGGAAGCGCAGCAGAAGGGTAACCCTGAAAGCCAACCAGGGCACTAGTACCGGGTCGGTTTTCTATGGCGCGAATTATCGCGCACAATGGCAGACCGACCGCATCATAAGGGTCAGGCAAACTCCCGTGAATCTGAAAATCGCGGTCTTTCTAAGCCATGGAGGGGTCGGCTAGTCTGATTCGCGCTGTAGCCGCAAACTGGGCGCGATGGGGGCGGGATGAATGATCTCTTCAGACTCAGACAGGCTCTTTCACTTTCGCTCTTCGCGAAAGGCCTGGCCGCCGTTGTCGGAATCCTCATTGTTCACGCAACGTTTCACGTGCTGGAACAAGCGCTGCCCCGGCGTTTTGGCCGGGCCGACGCGCGCTATAAGATTCGCAAGTTCGTTGTCTTTTCCGGATACCTCACCATTCTCCTTTTCCTCGCTATCCTCTTTGAGGATCGCTTGGGCCGCCTCAGCGTTACCCTTGGCGTCGTCGGCGCGGGCGTTGCCGTAGCCCTGCAGGACGTGGTGCGCAGCATTGCCGGCGCTTTCTCCATTGGCTTTTCAAAGCTGTACGGCGTGGGAGACAGAGTTCAGATCGGCGATACTCGAGGTGACGTGATCGACATCGGGCTCCTGCGGACCACCTTGATGGAAACGGGGAACTGGGTCAGCAAGGACTTGCACAACGGCCGGATCGTTGGCCTCCCCAACAACATCGTCTTGAAAGTGGCCGTTTTCAACTATTCGCAAGGACTCCGTTTTGTCTGGGACGAGATTAAAGTGCCGTTGACAGCCAGTACTGATTGCCAGCTTGCCAGGGAGATGCTCTTGCGGGTAGCCAAAGAGGCGATTGGCGAGTACCTCGTCGAAGCGCAGACCTCCTTGAAGGTGATGAGCGAGTATTATCAAGGCGCAAACCCTATGCTCGAACCTACCGTCCGACTGGTCGCAAACGCCGGATCGCTGGAATTCTCCGTCAGCTACGTGGTTGACTACGCGAAACGAACCGCCATGCAAGATCAGTTGTTCACGAGAAGGAAGTCGCGAATAGCGACGCGCGGCTCGCATGGACAACATCAGACGCTACCATCATAAACCAGCCGCCGACGGGGGCCACGGTCGAAGCGCACCATCCTCTTCCGCTCGCGCTGCGGGCCACACGGCCGGTTCCCGTTAAACGGACTCGGCCTGGCCCTCGGCCGCAGCGATAAAGTTGTGCCGCCATCGCCGGCTTTCGGGACAAGTCCGACAATTTCAGGCGCTCATTTTTCTCTTGACATACGAATTATTTAGTACTACAAAAAGGATATACATGAGACCCAAACACACCACACTCACCCCGCAGGAACTGGAAATCATGAAGCTCGTCTGGCAGCGCCAGAGCGCCACCGTCCGCGATATCTATGAGGCGCTCCTCGAGCACCGCAAAATCGCCTATACCACCGTCATGACCATGATGAAAATCCTCGAAACCAAGGGTCATTTGAAGAAGCGCCGCCAGGACCGCGCGTTCGTTTACCGCCCCGCGCACAGCAAAAACCAGGTCATTGGCAGTATGCTGCGGGAATTCATAAATCGCGTTTTCAACGGTTCCGCGGAACCGCTCCTTGTCCATCTCGTCAAATCGCGCCACATCCGCGAAAAAGATTTGCAAAAAATGGCGCGCATGATCGAAGAAATAAAATGAGAGTTCCTGAAATGGATTGAAATAATCCCGGAGCCGCCGATGAGTCTGCCGTTGTGGTTTTCGAATCTCATGTTTTGGAGCGCCCAGGTCGCCCTGCTCGCGTTGGCCGCGGGATTTCTTCCGCGCCTTCTAGAAATCCGCCAGCCTGGCGTACTTCTCGTCTATTGGCGGGTGCTCCTGGCCCTCAGCTTGGTGCTCCCCGTTATCCAGCCCTGGCACCAGTTACAAAGGGTCGGCACGATGGTGATCTCGCCGAGCCTCACGGGCGTGCAGGTCATCCCGGCATCCGGCCCCGCCGTCACCCACTGGCATTTTCCCAGCGTTCAAATCATCGCCCAGATTTTCGGCGTCGTAATTCTCGCGGGAATGGCCGTACGATTCGCGATCCTGGCGATGGGACTTCTGAGACTTCGGCAGCTCCGGCAAGCATCTTCGCCAATTTCCCGGTTTGCTGAATGCGCTGCCATTCTCGAAGAAATGCGCGCCCGCGTGAACACCAGCGCCGAGTTCCGCCTGTCGCGCGATGTAGATTCGCCCGTCACCTTTGGCTTTACGCCTCCGGTAGTTCTTCTGCCCGAACGTTTCCCGTCCATGAACGCGCGATTTCAAGCCGCGATCGCCTGTCACGAACTGCTCCATGTTCGGCGCCACGATTGGACCCATCACTTGGGCGAGCAAGTTGTTCTTGGCGCGCTCTGGTTTCATCCTGCTATCGCCTGGCTCATCGCGCGCATCCGTCTGGCTCGCGAGCAGGTCGTGGATCTAGAAGTCGTAAGACTCACCGAAGAGCGCAAGCCATACCTGGAAGCTCTGCTTCAATTTGCGGCCGGCCGCAGCCGAACCGCGCCCATTCCTGCGCCACCATTTCTCGTCGAGCGTCAGCTCGCCGAGCGAGTGGCTCTCATGCTGAAGGAGGTTCCTATGTCCCGAACAAGACTGATTGCCTCATTGACGGCCACCGCGTGCGGGCTCGCGCTGGCCGCAACGCTAGCGGTGTTGACGTTTCCTCTCAAAGCCGCGCCGCACGCCGGACAAAACAGACCACCAAGCGGCGTTGCGGGAGGCGTTTCAGGTGGCCTCTCCGCAGGAGTTCCGGGTGGCGTTTCCGGTGGAGTTCGTGGCGGTATTGGCAGCGGCGTCGCCGGCGGAGTTGGCGGCAGAGCCGCCCGCGACGTACCTACGGTAGACGCCACCACGATCTGGACCGACACCGTGAAAAGAGGTCCCATGGTCCGGCAGGTCCGGGGACTAGGAGCGCTGGTCCGCGCTGAAGATTCCGGGAATTTGATTGCAAGAATCACCCTGCCTGAAGTCATGACGCAAGACGTGCGCGCCAATCAAAATGCCACCGTGGATACGAAGAAAGGCCTGGTAAAAGGGCATGTCAGCCGCCTTGGTTCTTCTACGTCAAACGAAACGCGCAGCGTGGATATCGCCCTCGACACGGGTCTACCACAAGGGGCCGGTGCAGATCTCCAGATCGACGCCACCATTGACATCGAAAAGCTCGACAACATTCTCTGCGTCGGACGCCCAGTACACGCCACAGCAAACTCCACGGCCTCACTATTTAAACTTGTCAATGGCGGCATCGAAGCCGTACGCGTCAACGTAAAGCTGGGGCGCACCGCAGTGAACACAATTGAGGTCCTGGATGGACTCAAAGAAGGCGACAAGGTCATTCTCTCCGACATGTCCACCTACGACAACGCCGACCGCATCCGGATCAATCTCCAACACGTTCCCCGTTCCGAGTGATAACTCCGAACGAGTCCGTTTGAACACCGCGTAGCTCCCCGTAAACGTGGCGGGAAGGTCCCGCCGCCCACATTATCGTGAGCCTCGATTTGTGGGGCTTCGCGATCAGCTTCTCCAGTTCGTACAATTACAGTTGGAGCCGCCGAATAAGTAGCCGAACATGGATCCACCAATCCAGACAATCGGTCCGTAAGTCTTGGCTATGCCCTTCTGCTCTCACAGAACACGGTGTGTCTCGCCGGTTCTTTTCTTTCTGCTGGTCAAGGGCTAACAGTCAAGCCCCGACCCGAGTCCTCTTGCCAGGACTCGAACATGCCAGGCACACGAAAAAAGGGCCAGCAAATCTCGCCGGCCCTGCGCACATCGATTCGTTACTTCTGGGCGTGGCTGCTTCAGCCCTTCAGCAATAGCTGCACTCGGCGTCGCCCATTCCGCCGCCGGCCATGTCGTCCTTGATCCGTCGCAGGCGCTGCCCAAGCCGCTCAGCCAGCTGATGCCGCGCGCGCCACAACCGCGCCTTCAGCGTGTTCTCGGTGACTCCGAGCTTCTTCGCCGCTTCGCCTGTCGAATAGCCCTCCACTTCGCGCAGCACAAACGCTGTGCGCAAAAGCGGCGAAAGTTCATCGAGGTTTTCGCTGATGATCTCCCGTAGCTCCGTTCCGGCAAATACCTGCTCCGGGTTCGGTCCCTCGGCCGCGAAGCGCTCCGCAATCGGCAGCTCGTCTTCACGCGGAGGTTCGTCCAGCGAAACCGCCGGCCGGGCCTTCGCGCTGCGCCGCCTCATGAGCGCCGCATTAATCACGATGCGCGTCAGCCACGTCGAAAACTGCGACCGCCCTTCAAAGCGCTTCATGTTGCGGTAAGCGGAGAGCAGCCCGTCTTGCAAAGCATCTTCAGCATCTTCGGTATTGCCGAGGACGCGTAACGCCGTCTGAAACAGCGGCCGCTGGTAACGCCGGAACAACGTCTCCACGGCCTGCGCATCGCCCCTCTGCCCGGCGCGGATCAGTTTGTCTTCGTTGAATTGCATTGCCACTGCTGTTTGAGTCGTTACTGCCGCTTGTGTCGCCATGGTCTCCCCCCATTACTGCACAAAGTCACTGCAAGAAGTCGGTGCAAAAAATCGCTACAAAAATCTCGCTCACCAGATGCATGGACACCTTCGTGCTTCAGTGCGCCGGAACACCTCCGGCAGGCACTCTCGGTTTCCTCATCATCAACAAGACTGGGATGACTGCCAGGAATACCACGCCCAACATCTTGAAGTTGTCGATGAAAGCCAGCATCGCCGACTGGGCTTGCACCAGGTTGTAAACCATGCCCTTCGCCTGCAGCGCCGCATGCGAAGTACTCGACCCGTAGGATATTAGACGCGCCGTGTTTCCATTTGTCATCTTCAGCAGTGCCGGATTCAAACTATTCACGCTCTCCACCAAATGCGCCTGGTGAAACTGCGTCCGCCGCTCCAGCATGGTCGTAACGGTCGCAATTCCCACGCTGGCCCCAATGTTTCGCGCCAGATTGATGATGCCCGTCCCCATGTTCGTCTTTTCTCTGGGCACGTACGCAAACGCCGCCACGTTGATGGGGATAAACAAAAACGCCAATCCAAAACTCTGCAGCATCCGCGCGCGCACCGCATGGCTGTAGTCGAGCCCCAAATCCCAGCCCGCCATCCAGAACAGCGCCATGGCGCAAACCGTGCACCCAAAGGTAATCAGAATCCGCGTATCCACCTTTGACACCAGAATTCCGACGACAGGCATCATCAGCATGATGACCGCGCCGCCGGGCGATAGAGCCTTCCCTGCAAGCTCTGCGGTGTACCCCAGCATCTCCTGCAAAAACTGCGGAATCAGCACCGTGCTCGAGTACAGCACGAATCCCAGGAAAAACATCGCCACCGTGGAGATCGCGAAGTTCCGGTCCTTCAGCATCTTCAAATCGACGACCGGCTCCTTGTGCCTCCACTCCCAAATAATCCCGGCGATAATCCCGATCAGCATCAAGGCAAAGAAAACCTGGATGAATCCAGAAGCCAACCAGTCGTCGCGCTGACCCTTGTCCAAGACAATCTGCATGCTGCCCAAGCCCAGGCTGATCAACCCAATTCCGATGTAGTCGATCCGGAATCCGCTCTTGATGTCGGCCTTCTTCATGTGCGGCGGATCTGAAATCAGCACCGAAGTCAGCAGCAGCGAAATAATTCCCACCGGCACGTTGATATAAAAAATCCATCTCCACGAAAAATTGTCCGTTATCCATCCGCCCAGCCATGGCCCGATTGTTGGCGCTACCACCACCGCAATCCCGTAAACCGCGAAGGCCATCCCGCGTTTCGCCAGCGGGAAGGTGTCATTCAAAATCGCCTGCTCGCTGGGCTGCAATCCTCCCCCGCCGGCACCCTGCAAAATCCGGAAGAACACCAGCACGCCCAGGCTCGGCGCAAGCCCGCACAAGAACGAACTCACCGTAAAAAGCGCCACGCAAGACATGTAAAACCGTTTCCGCCCGATCAACCCGGAAAGCCATCCCGAAAGCGGCAACACAATCGCGTTTGAGACCAGGTACGACGTCAGTACCCACGTCGATTCGTCCGCTCCCGCCGACAAATTCCCGGAAATGTGCGGCAGCGCAACGTTGGCGATCGAGGTGTCCAGCACCTCCATGAACGTCGCCAGCGTCACCGTCACGGCGATCACCCACGGGTTGATCGACCCGTCCGGCATCCTCAACTTGGCTAGTAGTCTGCTTCGCATCGCTGGTTCTATCTCGTTCCCTTACGCTCCGCGCGGGTCCGCTAACCCTCTATCAGTTAATACGTATGACCGCCCAACTGACTTTCTCTATTCCTCTCCATCGCGAATCTCGCCGTAGCTCCAAGCGCTGCCCCCATTTCGCACCACGTCAGTTCGTCCGCACTACTTCGTAATGACCGTGGCGTCCACATTCATCCCCGGCCGCAACACCGCTTTGTCCGGCGGAATGGGGTCCAGCACGATCTTCACCGGTATGCGCTGCACCACCTTCACGTAATTTCCAGTCGCGTTTTCCGGCGGCAGCAAACTCAGCACTCCACCGGTCGCCCCAGCAATCGAATCCACGTGCCCGCTGAAGGTCATTCCATACGTATCGACTTTCACTTCCGCCTTCTGCCCCGGCTTCATGTATTTCAGTTGCGTCTCTTTGTAATTCGCCGTTACCCACACATCTTGCAGCGGCACCACCATCAGCAATCCCTGCCCCGCTTGCACGATCTGTCCGGTCTCGACTTGCTTGTGCGTGGCCACACCGTCCACTGGAGCAACCACCTCCGTGTAGCTCAGATTCAATTGCGCCGCGTCCAGCGCCGCGCGCGCCTGCGCGGCCTTTGCCACTTTGGCCTGGGCATCCGCCGTACGCATGCCCACCTGCTTTTTGTTGGCCTGCGCTCCTTCTACTCCGGCGCGCGCCTCCAGCACCCGTGCCTTGGCCGCGTCCAGTTGGGCCTTCACCACTTCCACATTCCGCTGCGCTTGCACCAGTTTTTGCTGGTCCGCCTTTAGGGCGCTCGCCGTCCCGTCGGCATTGGCCTTTGCCGCGTCGTACTGCTGCTTCGAAATCTCGTCCCGTTCCATTAGCGGCTTGTACCGCGCCAAATCCGCCTGTGCCAGTGCCGCGTTGGCCATGCTCTTGTTCACGTTCGCTTGCGCATACGCCAAATCCGCCGTTTGCGCCTGTTCGTAAGTCGCTTGCGCTTTCGCTACGTCCGCCTGCGCTTCCAGCAATTGCGCGTCCGCGCCGGAACTCCCGCTCGCCACGTTTTCCGCCGTCCTCGGAACGTCCACTCCCGCTGAGCGGGCCTCGCCTTCCGCCAAATCCAGTGCCGCTTTGGCCTGATCCACCGCAGCCTGATAATCGCGCGGATCGATCTTCACCAGAACTTGTCCGGCTTTCACCGCCTGGTTGTCGTCCACCAAGACGTTCGCCACTTTCCCGTAAATCTTCGAAGCGATCGGCGTGATGTGCCCGTCGATCTGCGCGTCATCCGTGCTTTCCCGGTTGTGGTAGTAGAAGAACAATCCCGCGACCGCGGCGATCAGCACCACGCCGCCAAGGATCGCCAGTCGCTGCACCTTTGGATTCGCAAATCCCTTGGCTTCTTTCTCCAACGGGACTACTTCCACGACCGGCCGCACTCTTGTCGCGTTTTCTAGGCCTACCTCGATCTCAATGCTCATTGGTTCCTCTCACTTCGAGTAGACTCTTTCCATTTGCCCAATCGATCGCGCATAGTCCGCGCGCCCCTGATTGAACCGGTAAAGCGCCGCGATCTGGTTATCGTTCGCGCGCGCCAGAGAATCCTGCGCCTGGATGACTTCGATATTGTTCGCCACACCCGCCTTGAACCGGTCCCGCGCCTGATCCACTTCTTCTTTCGAAAGCTGCACCCCTAAATTCGCTACCACCACCTGGCTCCGTGCCGAAGCCAAATTGATGAGCGCCGTCTTCACGTCCAACGCGATCTGATTTCTCAAATCGGCTTCCTGCTGCTGCAATTTCTGAATCTCCAAATCCGCCTTCACGATCTCCGCGCGAATCCGCCCGCCCGTAAATATCGGCACGCTCACACCCCCTTGATACGTATAAGTCGGAATCCCCGTCGTCGACGAGCTGCCTTCATAGGCCCAATTGCCGCTGAAGTTCAGCGTCGGCAGCCGCGAATCCTGGGAAGCCTTCTTTTCCAATCCCGCGGCTTTCAGACGCTCCACCAAAGCCTTCCACTCCTGCCTTTCGCCCAGCGCCGATTCGATGCTCGCCGCGATTTCCGGCTGCGGCGTATCGAAAAAGCTCAGCGAATCCGCCAATTCGATGTCCTGCCGTGGGTCCAGATTCAGCAGCTTGCTAAGTCCAAAAAGCGATGTGTCGCGGTCGGCCTGCGCCTCGAGCAGTCTCTGTTTCTCGTTCTGCAGTTCCACGTTCGCGCGCAGCGTATCAATGCCCGTCCCAACTCCTTCCTTCTGCACGTCTGCCGCTTGGTCATAAAGCGCCTGCGCCAACTCCACGCGCGACTGCGACGCTTCGACATTGGCCACCGCCCGCAGCGTCCCGATGTACTGTGACACCACCAGCAGAATCACCTGCTCCCGCGTCGAAAGACTGTCGGCCTTGCCGGCAATGGCCGTTTCCCGCGCGGCTTGATACCGCCGAAACAACGTCAAATCAAACACCGGCGCGCTGAATCCCGGCCCCGCCGAGAAAACCTGGAACGGTCCGCCATGTTCAGGAAATCCCGGTATTTTCTTCCCAAGAAATGCCTGAAGGTTGATGCGCTCCACGGCATCCGTAACGTTCAAGCTCGCCTGCGGCAGCAAAGCCGCCCGCGCCACCTTGCGGTCCTCGACGCTTTCGGCCGCCGTCAAAATCGCAATCCGTGTCGTGGGATTCTGTTTCAACGCCAGGTTCACCGCCTGATCCAGAGTCAATCGCAGCACTCCGCCCGGCGCATCCCCAGGCAGCCGATTCTGCTTCGAGGTTCCCTGTGCGCGGGCCATCGCCGGCGTCACCAGCAAGCTGAAAAACGCCACATAGAAAATAATGTGCGAGCCTTTCTTGCGGCCCCAGCAGCCGGTCTTCCCGCTCCGTTCCCGCCCAGCGATCTCCTGGACGATGGCTTCATTCAGGCACCCTTCTGCAATCAGCTTTCCGCCTTGCTCGTGGATCTCTTTCAGTAGCGCCTTGCCCGCCGCATCGATGAAGCTCACGCCGCACAAATCCACACTGAATTTCTCCTCCGGCGCCCGGGTGCGCCAGCACTGCTCGAGGGCCTCAACCCAGGGTCCTGCCAGGCGTCCTTCGACGCTCAACACCGTCTTGCCACGTTTCTTTTCTGTTGTAATTCTCAACATTGTATTTGCCTTGTCGGTGTTTGGTAGGTGCACTAAGGCCTCCATCGGATGTTAATTCTTATAAATAATTAAGCTGCTCATTTTAAATGCTTTAAGGGCGAACATGAAAAATGGAGGGCAATTGATGAGCCAATATATCGGCTAATGACATCATATAATCGAAAACAGAGTGCCAATATGTGGTCATTCATTTTACAGCTGCTTCCTTCCTCTGCTTTTGACTTTGGTTGGCCCGGCCACCCCCACTTCCCGGAATTCACTCGCAGCCCAAATGATCACCGTGCTCGCTTTTCCCACTCCCAAGCGCTTCCAAAATCTTGGTGGCTCGTCCGTCGGAAGGCTCTCGCTTGGCAGTGCACATCCAGTCGCGCGCAGTATGGAATCGTCTGCCCAGGTGAGAACGGGGGAATCGAATTGCGTAGAAGCGCTCTCTCCCGCATGCCGCGGCTTGCCTAGTAGCACCCGCTGAGCGGGGCGCGAACAAACCGCTTCTCGAGATAGCGAACGCTCCCGCAAGTTGCGCTCACACCGGCTACGCTAGGCCAGGGCCAGGTCTGCCGCCGCTCGAGCCTTCGCGAGTTACTCACTCTCTGCGGAGGGCCACGATGGGGTCGATAGCGGAGGCCCGGCGAGCCGGGAGATAGCCTGCCAAGAGCGCTACGAGGAGGAGCAGAAGGGAGACCGAGGTTATGGTTGAGAGATCGCTTGGGGAAAGGCCAAAGAGCATGCTGGCGATTAGGCGGGTGGCGGCCAGGGCGGACGGGATGCCGATGGCTATGCCGCCGAGGGCCAGCGCGAGCGTTTCCCGGAGGACGAGCCAAAGAACATTTTGCCGCCGCGCTCCTACAGCGACACGAATGCCGATTTCGCGGGTACGGCGCGTGACGGCGTCTGACATCAGTCCATAGAGGCCGATGCAAGCGAGCAGCAGGGCGAGGGCGGCGAAGAAAGCGGAGAGGAGAGCCGTCACGCGCTCTTCGGTGAGCGCCTGGCTGGTGGTTTGCTGAACGGTCTTTGTTTCCAGCGCGTATTCGTGGCCGAGCGATTCGATCTCGTGGCCGACGGCTTTGGCCAGAGCTTCGGCGGGACCGCCGGCCCGCACGAAAAGATCGCCTCTCTGGACCTCACCCCATTGTTGGAGACCCTGGAGATAAGAGAAATACACCAACGGCGGAGCAGCATCACGCAAATCTAAAATCCGGGCATCCGCGGCGATGCCGACTATTTCGATGTTTTGAAAATCGGGCAAGAAACCGAAACGGATGCCTTTTCCAATGGCCTGGCCATCTGGAAACAGACGCTGCGCGAGGCTCTTGCTTACGACGGCAACGCGAGGATGCTTCTGATCGGCCGTCTCATCAAATTCGCGGCCGTCCAACAATGGAATTGCGAGCGTCTCTAACAAATGCGGCGAGACCATTGCTCCATTTGCGAGGAAGTGGACCCCCATACTTACGTCGGCTGACGACCTGGAAACGGTTTCATGCCAGACTTGCGGACTGGGGATGGAGAAATTCGCATAGCTAACCGAGCTGACTCCGGGTATTCCAGCAATTCGCTGCAATAGTTGTTTGTGATAGCTAGCCATGTCCAGATTGTCGTAACCCCCAGGCCGCGGGTTCAGAGTGATTTGGAGTAAGCGCGATTCGTCGAAGCCGAGGTTGACGGAACGGAGGCGCTCGAAGCTGCGGAGGAAGAGACCAGCGCCGAGGAGCAGTACGAGCGAAAGCGCGACTTGAGCGACGATGAGCGATTTGCCGAGTTTGGCCGAGCCGCCGCCGAGCCTCTGTGCGTTTTGTTGAAGGACAGAAGCGGGATCTTGACAAGAGCAACGCCACGCTGGTGCCAGCCCGAAAAGAATCCCGGTCAGGGCGGCAACCGAAAGAGTGAGAGCGAGGACGCGGAGATCAGGACTCAGATCGAGTGATACAGGAACCAAGGTTCCTTCGGTCATGAGCAGCACGAGCGCATGGCTGCCCCAAAAAGCAAAGGCCAGGCCGAGGAGCGCACCAGTCAAAGAGAGCACCACGCTTTCAGCCAAAACCTGACCGAACAGAGCGCCGCGGCTCGCGCCGATGGCGACGCGCACGCTCATTTCATGGCTGCGCGCGGCGGCGCGAGCGAGCATGAGGTTTGCCAGATTCACGCAAGCCAAAACCAGGATCAGTCCGACGATTGCGGCGAGAATGTAGAGAGGGCGCTCGAATTGAGAACTTACGCCGCTGGCGATTCCCTTTGCAGCGGGTGAGACGTCGAGACCCATAGAAGAAAGGTCTGGCGCCGCAGACCGGGAGCTGGCGTCGAGGCCGAAGCGAGAAGTACCTCGGGCCAGAACGATTGGAGTTGAGCGCGAGCCTGTTCGATGGTGACGCCGTCCTTCAAGCGGCCAATGGGATAGAGCCAGAGGATCGCACGGCTTTCCAGATCGAAGCTGCCAGGGGTAATCAGAGGTATGGCCGGGAGGGGAACAGTAATTTCGGGCGGCTCGCCGGTTGTGAGGCCGGTGAACCATTTGCGGGTGACGCCAACGATTGTGAAAGGATGGCCTTCGATACGGATCTGTTTACGCACGACATCGGGGGCGGCGCCGAATTGGCGTTGCCAAAACTCATAGCCGATGACCGCGACTTGGGGATTTGCGCCGGCACTGAGGTTCGAATCGTCAGGCGTAAGCAAGCGGCCAAGAAGAGGAGTTGTGCCAAGTACGGAGTAGGCGTTGCCGGAAACGGCGAGCACGCGGTCCTGGGCCAGTATGCCGTTGACTTCGACGTTGCAGAGGGCGTTCGTGCTCCAGGCCATAAGAGAGGAGAAGACCCGTCGGCCGCGTTCGACTTCGCGGAACATAGGACAGGAAAAGGTGATTTTGTCTCCCTGACGGATTGGAGAAAGTTGAACGAGGCGCTCCGGTTGACGGACCGGGAGGCCACGGAGAAACAAGGCGTTGATCAGAGTGAAGATGGCGGTGTTTGCGCCGATGCTGAGGGCTAAGGAAAGAATCGCGACGGAGGTGAAGCCGGGATTCTTGCCGAGGACGCGGAGGGTATAGCGCAGGCTTCGCCAGAAGGTTTCCATGGTCGTCGCTCCCGAATTCCAGCGTTCGAGTGTCCACGCTAGCGCCGAACCGCGATCGCCTGCAGTTCAAAGTGCCCGCCGCGCAGCAGCGATCCCGCTCCAATGAATTCCCGCGCCGGGAAGTCCTTGGTCGTGAAGTAGCTCTTATAAATAGGGTTGAATTTGTCGAAGAGCGACAAATCCGTGCAAGCAATCTGCACATACACCAGGTCGTCCATAGTCATACCCGCCTGCGTCAGCGTACCCTTCAAACTATCAAGCATGAGCTTGATCTCATCCTCGATTTCCGCCGGCGGCTTCCCCGTCTTCGGGTCCAACCCAATTCTCCCGGCCAAATACAATGTGTTTCCCGCAAGAATTCCGTCACTGTAAGGCGCTTGAACGGTTTTCTCCGGCGCGTTGAACACCTTGCGTGTAGTCTGCGGCTCGGGCGACGAAAATGCCCCGCGAACGATAAGAACTCCACCAACAATAAGCACGATGAGTAGAACACTGAGGCGACGATTCACGGCAACCCTCCATTCTAATCTCCGAGAAAAACGAACTCCTGGAAGTTCAGCGCGAGTGTAGCCCGCAATTCGTTCCCTAGCAACCAGCCAGTGGCCCAGATGGCCCAGACTTCAGTCCGGGCCCCGCCGCCAAAGCGAAATGATTGCTTCGCCGTCGACCAATGTTAGAATGCCGCTTCTCTTCCGAGGTGACCCCATGCGCTGCGCAATTCAAACCGGCGTGCTTTCTCTCGCCGCACTCTCGATCTCCGCCCCGCTCTTCGCCCAAAACGACCTGGACCAGCGCATCAACAGGGAAGCCGACTCACTCCTGGCAACCTACAAACATCTCCACGAAAATCCCGAACTCTCCGCGCAAGAAAGGGAAACTTCCGCGCTCCTGGCCGCGGACCTAAGAAAATCCGGCTACGAAGTCACCGATCACTTCGGCCAATACGCTGAGCCCGATCTGGATGCCTACGGCGTCGTCGCTGTTCTCCGCAACGGGCCCGGCCCTGCGGTTTACGTTCGAACGGACATGGACGCCCTTCCGATCATCGAGAACACGGGCCTGCCCTACGCCAGCCGCGTAAAAGTGGCCCGCGCGGGCGGAGACGAAGTTGGCGTAATGCACGCCTGCGGGCACGACCTGCACATGACGGTTTTTCTCGGCACGGCGCGTCTGCTCGCGCAACTCCAAGATCGCTGGAGCGGCACCGTCGTCCTGATCGGCCAGCCCGCCGAAGAAACCGTCCGCGGCGCGCAAGCCATGCTTCGCGCCGGGCTGTTCACCAAATTTCCCAGGCCGGACTACGTCCTCGCCCTCCATGACACGTCAGCGGTTCCTGCGGGAAAAGTTTCCTGGCACGCCGGCCCTCTTCTAGCCGGCGCTGATTCCGTCGACATTACCGTCCGCGGCTACGGCGGCCACGGCGCCGCGCCGCAAGCGGGAAAGGATCCTATCGTCATCGCTTCGGAAATCGTGGTCGCGCTGCAAACCATCGTCAGCCGCGAAATGGATCCGCAGCTTCCCACGGTAGTCACGGTCGGCTCCTTCCACGCCGGCACGAAACACAACATCATTCCCGATGAAGCCCACCTGCAGCTCACCGTTCGAACCATGAATCCCCAGCAGCGCGAGAAAGTCCTGGCCGCAATCTCCAGAATCACAAACGGCCTTGCCGCCGCCGCAGGGGTTCCCGCCGAGCGCGCACCCATTGTCGAAGTGGCCCAAGACCACGTTCCCGCCACCATCAACAATCCTGAACTCACGCGCCGCGTCGCTGCTTCGCTCGAGCGCGCCCTCGGAAAAGAAAATGTGCTTCCCGGAGAGCCCATCATGGCCAGCGAAGACTTCAGCCTTTTCGCGCTCGAAGATCCCAGGCCGCCCACGAGCATGTTCTGGCTAGGCGCCGCCGACCCCGCAAAACTAAAAGACGCAATGGAAAAAGGCACACGCCTCCCCGGCCCGCACTCCAGCGAATTCGCTCCCTTGCCAGATCCCGCCATTCGAACCGGGGTAAAAGCCATGACCTCCGCGGTGATGGACCTGCTGAAAAAATAGACCCTCAAAATCATTTGAAAAATTTCCAGGAAATAGAGGGTTATCGGCTCTTGCGTTCTCCGTTCGAACGAACGCGTGCGAGCTTTTGAATACGTTTACAACGCAATCAAGCCGATTCGAATGAAGTAAAGTGAAGTGATCCCCACCACGGCCCAGAGAAGTACGCCTTGCAACATCGGGCGCCAGCCTACTTCCTCAAGAGTGGAGCGCGAGATTCCCGTGCCAATGAGGAAGAGAGTAGCCGTGAGACCGAGGCGGCCGAGAGTGAACAGTGACCGGGAGAAACCAGAGGTGGCTGCGAAGTAGGTGTTGAAAACTGCCGCGAGACAAAAAAACAAAATGAACCACGGAAATTGGATTTTCGTTTCATGGCCAGTTTTCGTTTCACCGCCAATTCTCGATTCGGCGGTGACCCGCGATTCGCTGCGACTTTTGGAGGCTCCGTCGATCTTGGATTTGCTGCCCTTGATCGCGGCAGTGGCGAGCGCTAGCGGAACGATCCAGAGTGCGCGGGCTAACTTCACCGTGGTGCCGATGACCAGGGCTTGCGGACCGTATTTGGCGGCGGCGCCGACTACGGAGCTTGTGTCATGAATCGCTAGCGCGGCCCAGAGGCCGAATTGCGATTGCGAAAGATGAAGCGCGGCGCCAATCGGCGGAAAAATCAGTAGCGCGACGGAATTCAAAATAAACACTGTGCCGAGCGACACGCTCATTTCCTGGTCGTCGGCATGAAGGATTGGAGCGATCGCGGCAATGGCGCTGCCACCGCAGATTGCCGTGCCGGCGGTAATCAGAAACGAGGAATTGCCGCGAACTTCGAAGATCTTCCCGAGAGCCAGACCAGCCAGGAGCGCAAACGAAATTCCCAGCGCGGTGTAGACGAAGCCGCCGCGGCCGGCTTTCAGCACTTCGTGCAGATTCATTCCGAAGCCGAGCGCGACCACGCATACCTGGAGGAGGATTCTAGCGGAGGTCCGTGTGGCGGCGGCGTACGGATGCGTGAAACCGAGACCGAACAGAATGCCGATGGTGAGAGCCAGGGGAGGAGAAAGAAGCCCTGTGAACGAAAGGACGAGTGCGAGAAAAAACAAAATTTTCGCGAGCAAGAGCATCGACCGTCGAAAGAGTATCAGGCTGGCTACGACAAGAGCCAGGGGGCGGGTCGGTGGATTGTGAAAATACGTGTTGTGAAAACACCGGCCACGAAGACGCACACGGGGCGGAAGATGTTCGGGCGCGATGCGCGATGTTCCCGGAGGATGCCGCTATTCATTGGGCTTTTCCGGAAGCGTTGGTTGGGGCTTTGGGGCCGGACCGGTCGGAACAGGAACTGTCGCCAGCCGTGTTGGAGCGGCGGGACCTATGGGGTTCTTTGGTTCAGCTAAAACTTCAGCGATGATTTTTTCTGTGGCGGCTTTGCTGACGGCGCAGGCGGAATCCCAGATGCGGCATTGCGCGAGAGTGTATTTGCAGCCGCACGTGCAGGCGTCGGCGTTGAAGCGGTGGAGGACGATCTTTTTCTGTTCGGGCGTGAGTTTCGAGAGATCCACGCCGGGAAGCTCGGTGGCGCGATCGGCATGCGCGAGAAAGACTTCGCCCTTGTCCTCGAAGGTTTCGACTTTGGCCATGATGGGCATGCCGAGGAGAGCGCGAATTTCCGTTTCATAAACCGCGGGATTCCACAAGCCGACGTGCTTCTGCACGACGCGGCCTGCGGTGTCCAAGACGAAAGAAGTGGGCAGGGCGGGGATGCCGCCGAATTGTATGCGGACGTCATTGGAGGTCATGGCCACGGGATAGTTGATGCCGGTTTCCTCGACGTACTTCTGAATATCGACCTGTTCGTCGTCGACGTTGAGGCCGATGATTTGGAGGCGGCCTTTGTAGCGGTCTTGCAGGGCGATGAGGTCGGGAATTTCTGCACGGCAAGGTCCGCACCAGGTGGCCCAGAAATTGAGGAAGACAACTCTGCCTTGCAGCGCGGCGATGGTGAGCGGCTTGCCGTCGAGCGCGGTGAGTTTGAAGTCCGGGGCGGCATCGGGGTTGCGGACGAAGCGGATGACGGACTGGTTGTCTTGCGGCGCGGCAGCTTGTGCGCCGGCCAAAACAGGTACGAGCGAAAGAAGCAATGCCACAGGTAGTTGGCGAGGGTAGGTCATAGAGTCCCCCCATAGAAGACCACATTGAACGGCGCACGCCAAGTGCCTGGCAGAAACAGTGGCTGGCGGCCCGTCATTCGTGGTGTACAGACTGACGGCCATTAACCCGTGGGAGACTGAGAGTCACCTGGAGGGGCTGCCAAGGGTTTTGTGGTAGACAGGAAGGACTTCGCAGGTCTTATACAGGTAGCACGCATTTTGCGTGTGATCAACGCGGGTCTAGGGCGCCCAGCCGACGACGAGGCACGCATTCCGGCCCACGACCACGCCAAGGAAAACTGCAAATAGCGCAGTGTGTTTGACACCCTTCCTTAACGACACCGATTGTCGCTCCTGGCCAGGAAGTGTAGCGGACCGACGATGAACAGGTAGCGATTACCTATCGGCAACCATGAGGGTGGTTTCCATCAGGTCGACGGAATTCCCACCGGCCATGATCTTGAAGGTGCCGGGCTCGACGACGCGGTGCATGTCGCGATTCAGGAAGGAGAGGTCGTCGAAACCTAGAGTGAACTCCACGGTTTTTGTCTGGCCGGGATCGAGAGTAATTCTGCGGAAGCCGCGCAGTTCTTTGATGGGGCGAGTGACGGAACTGATTTCGTCGCGGATGTAGAGTTGCACGACTTCCTGGCCGCGGACTTTGCTGATGTTGGTCACGTTTACGCTGAGGCGGGTGGTGCCTTGGGGGCCGATGGAATCGGGCGTGGCGCGAAGATCGCTGTACTTGAAAGTGGAATAGCTAAGGCCCCAGCCAAAGGGGTAGAGGGGTTGCGTGGTGCTGAACAGATACTCGCGTTTGGCGGAGGGTTTTTGATAGTAGTAATCGGGAAGCTGGCCTACGGAGCGAGGTACGGTGATTGGCAATTTGCCGCCCGGATTGTAGTCGCCAAAGAGGACTTCGGCGGCGGCGGTCCCGCCTTCCTGGCCGAGATACCAGCCGTCGAGAATCGCGGGAACATTTTCGGCCAGGTAGGTGATGGCGTTGGGGCGGCCGTGGAGGAGAACGGCGACTATCGGCTTGTGCGTGGCGAGCATGGCTTTGGCTAGATCGTCTTGATTGCCGAGGAGGGTGAGATCGTCGCGGTCGCCTTTGTGCTCGGGAGCCCAGGCTTCGCGGGAGGTTTGCTCGTTGTCGCCTAGGACGAGGATGATAACGTCGGATTTTTGCGCGATCTTTACGGCTTCGGCTATGCGCTTGGCGTTGCGGTCGGGATCGCCGAGGATTACTTTGTCGGCGTCCCAGTCGGGGAGCGTTTCGGTGATTTTCGTGCCTTCGGTGTAGAGAACTTCCGCTGCTGAGCCGACGCGATTTTTGATTCCTTCGAGGATGCTGATGCCGCGGCCGGATTTGTCGCTGTAGCCACCGAGATGAACGTCGGCTGCGTCGGGGCCGATCACCGCGATGTGTTTGTACTTGGCGGCGTCCAGAGGGAGAAGGTTATTCTGATTTTTCAGGAGGATGAGGGTTTCGCGCGCGGCTTGGAGAGATAGTTTTTGGTGCTCTTCGCTGTTGGTGATTTTTTCCGCGTAGGCGGGATCGACGTAAGGATCGTCGAAGAGTCCAGCCAGAAATTTCTCGCGGAGATGGTTTGCTACGGCGTGATCGATCGTGGCTTCCGCGACTTTGCCTTGCTTCACCTGCTCGATCAGAGTGGGGTAGGCATCCGGGAAGGGGAGCTCGACGTCGACGCCGGAGTCCAGCGCGAGTCTCGCGGCGGCTTCCTTGGTGCCGACGATGTGGTGAATTCGAATGAGCTCGGTGATGCCGAAATAGTCGGAGACCAGGACACCCTGGAAACCCCACTCGTGGCGAAGAACGTCGATCAATAGGTGTTTGTTGCTGTGCGAAGGGATGCCGTCGATCTCGTTATAAGAGGCCATCACGCTCTGGACATGGGCTTCTCTTACGGCCGCTTCGAAGGGTTTCAACCAGTATTCGCGAATGACGCGCTCGGAGTAGTTGCCGGGCGCAACGTTGGTGCCGCCCTCGGGCTGGCCGTGGACAGCGAAATGTTTGGCGGTGGCCAGGACGTGGGCCTTGTCGATAAACGGTCCCGTTCCCTGAAAGCCTTTAATGGCGGCAACACCGATGCGTGAAACTAAATACGGATCTTCGCCATAGGTCTCTTCGGTGCGGCCCCAGCGCGGGTCCCGTGCGAGATCGAGTACCGGCGCCAGACATTCTTGTGCGCCGCGCGCGCGGGCTTCCGCGGCGGTAGCGGTGAAGACTTCGTGAACCAGGTCCGGATCCCAAGTGGAAGCCAGGCCGATCGCCGCGGGATAGGAAGTGCCTTTCTGCGCCACGTGGCCGTGAAGGCATTCGTCGTGAAATAGAACGGGAATGCCTAGACGCGTATTTTCTTTCAGCCACTTCTGCATCGTGTTGGTGAACTCCGCCATTTCGCGCGGACCGCGCCCTTCGCTGGGGCGCGACATTTGGCCGATGCCATCCGCTAAGAGGACCGCGGCGCGTTCCGGAAGAAAGGCGCCTTTTTCATCCACAAAGCGCGATTCGGGAGTTTTCATGAATTGCTGGTTTTCCCAGACGCCTTCGAGTTGAGCGACTTTTTCTTCCAGCGTCATGCGCGAGAGGAGATCGCCGAGGCGTTGCTCAATGGGGAGCTTTGGATTGCGGTAGGCGGGCGCATCTTGCGCTTGGCTGCGTAGCAACACCGGGGCACAAGCCGCAAAGGTGATAGATGCGACGAGAGTCAGCCGGGCGGGAGAAAAGAGCTTCATCAAAACCTCCGAGAAAAAATACCGATACTTGTAAACTGAAAAACGGCTGGTACTATAGCACGACCGTTAACGTACACGGCGACTGTTTGCTCCACGGAAGGCAGGCCATTCTATGCGTCGTTCGGGACCTGTGTCGTTTTGCGGCGCGCTTCTGTTAGTGGCGTTCGGGGCAAACTGTGCGTGTGCGGAAACGGGGGGTGACGCCTGGCTCCGTTATGCGCCGCTCGAAAAGAGCGCCGCGCAAAAATACTCGGCCTTGCCTGCTAGCGTGGTGGTGATTGGCGATTCACCGGTACTTGATTCCGCAAAAGCCGAACTGATTCGCGGCATTCGAGCAATGCTGGGGCGCACGCTGCAGGAAGAGAAGAGCTGGCCGCACGTAAGCACGATTATTCTGGGGACGGTTTTCGCATTGAAAACGGCGTCGCCTGACCTTCCGGAGCGCGTCCATCTTCAAGGCGACGGATTCCTGTTGGCGACCGAGCAAGCGCACGGATTCGCATGCCTCCTGGTCACCTCCACTTCGGAGCGCGGCGTTCTCTACGGCGTGTTTCGGTTGCTCAGCAAGATCGCGCGCGGTGAAAGCATTTCCGCGTTGCACGAAACGCAGCAGCCCTATGCACCGATTCGCTGGGTGGACGAGTGGGACAACCTCGATGGCCGCATTGAGCGCGGCTACGCGGGAGGTTCCATTTTCTTTGAAAATGGCAATGTGCGATCCGACTTGACGCGCGCCGGCGGATACGCGCGTTTGCTCGCTTCCCTGGGGATCAACGGGAGCGCGATTAACAACGTCAATGCAAATCCCCTTGTTCTTGAAGACAGCTTTCTCCCGCAACTCGCGCGCGTTGCCGATGTGTTTCGCCCCTGGGGAGTTCAGCTATCCATTTCCGTGGACTTCAGCAGCCCAAAAGTGATCGGCGGACTGGACACCTTCGATCCCGCAGATCCGCGCGTTGCTGAGTGGTGGCGAAAAAAAGTTGACGAGATTTACCGGCTGATTCCTGATTTTGCGGGCTTTGTGGTCAAGGCGGATTCGGAGGGCCGCCTCGGTCCCGCGACTTACGGTCGGACCCCTGCGGATGCTGCCAACGTGATAGCACAAGCGCTTGCGCCGCGTGGCGGAATAGTTTTTTATCGCGCCTTTGTTTACAACCACCACCTCGATTGGACCGATCCCAAGAATGACCGGGCGCGCGCGGCGTATGACAACTTTCATCCGCTCGACGGCAAGTTCGACGACAACGTGATCATCCAAATCAAGCATGGACCGATAGACTTCCAGGTGCGCGAACCGGTGTCGCCGCTATTCAGCGGGCTAGAAAATACCAATGAGGCGATCGAGCTGCAAGTCACACAGGAATACACGGGCCAGCAGCGGCATCTGTGTTTTCTTGCGCCCATGTGGAAGGAAGTGCTCGATTTCGATATGCACGCCGGCGAGCGTCCTTCGGCGGTGAAAGATCTTGTGGCCGGTAAGACTTTCCATCGTCCCATCGGCGGATTCGTTGCTGTTGTGAACGTCGGCATGGATGCCAACTGGATGGGCCACCCTTTGGCGATGGCGAATCTTTACGGGTATGGCAGGCTCGCATGGAATCCCAATCTCGGTTCCAAGGACATTGCGGAGGAGTGGACGCGTCTCAGCTTTGGAAATCATCCTGCCTTGGTCGAAACAATTTCGGGGATGCTACTCGCGTCCTGGCCGATCTATGAAAGTTACACCGGGCCACTGGGCGCGGGTACACTTACGGACATTCTTGGCAGCCATTTCGGACCGGGCGTGCAATCGTCGGAAAGAAACGGCTGGGGGCAGTGGCACCGCGCTGACCACGATGGAATCGGAATGGACCGTACCGCCGCCACTGGGTCGGGTTATGTTGATCAGTACCGCACCCCCGTTAGAGAGATGTACGAATCACTGGACAGCACTCCGGACGAATTGCTGCTGTTCTTTCACCACGTGCCGTACACCCACGTGCTGCATTCGGGGAACACCGTCATCCAGCAGATATACGATTCGCATTATGCAGGCGCGGAAGCCGCGGCAAAACTTGTGCAGCAATGGGAATCGTTGAAAGGCCGCGTCGATGAGGAGCGGCACAAGGAAGTGTTGAGACGCTTGGAATATCAAGCCGGGCACGCCATTGTTTGGCGCGATGCCGTTTGCAATTGGTTTTTTCAAATTTCCGGCATAGTCGATCAGCACGGACGGGTGGGACACTATTCCGGCCGCGTCGAGGCGGAATTGATGTACCTCCAAGGCTACGTACCGTTCGAGGTTGTTCCACGTGAAACTGCATCGGGCGGAAAGGCGGTCGAGTGCGCCCCTCCGGCCGAGAAGTGTTCCGCGGCGTTTCGCTTCGACGGGGCCGCGGGCCGGTACGAAATGGACGTCGAGTACTTTGACCAGAACAACGGCAAGTCGAAGTTTCGCGTGCTGGTCGGCGATCGCGTCGTCGATGAATGGATCGCTGACGATCATTTGCCGGCAACGAAGCCGGGCGGCGATTCTTCCACGCGCCGGCGAATTGTTGGTCTGGTGCTTCGCCCCGGCGATGCTATCCGCATCGAGGGTGTCCCTGATGGTGATGAGCACGCGGCCCTGGACTATGTCGAAATTCACGCCTCGCCCGAATGATCCAACGAGGCCCTGACCTAGCGTCTCCCCGAGCGCAGCAGGATCTCGCCTTCTCGACCGACTGTGCGGAAGAACGCCTAACTAAGAGGAGCGACGGCAGAAAGCGGAAGGTGCGGGCTGCTAGGGAAGTTGCGAGGAACTGCCGGCCAAGGTCGCTGGTAGAGTTATCCGCGCAGGCGTTGGCACGAAGCGCAGGTACACCTCAGCGGCGAGCGCGTTGGGGATCCAGCAGAGCCACGCGATGGCCGGGTAGGCGATCAAAAAAGGCCAATGGAACGCGAAAATAAGAGGCAGGTAGATACGTAGAGTGATGGCGGCGGCGGTGAGAGCGTAGCTGCGAATCATCCAGCGCCGGTGTCTGATCGCGTCGCCTCGCAAAATGAACCGCACAGCGAGCCCGGTCGCTACCATCCAAGCCGCTCCGAGCGCGAGAAATCCCCCAGAAGCGATCCAGCCGGTCTCTGAATGCGGCGCGATCCCGAGTGAAGCGCACCATCCCAGCAAGACGGCGCCGCCGTAGATCCATCCCAAAAGGCGATGGCGATTCCAGCTGCTCTCACGGAAGCGGGGGACAAACTGCAACGGACCCGCCAGCAAGGCGATCGCGCCACCGAAGGCGTGCAGCGAAAGCGCTGTGCGCCGCTGCCTGAAGTTGTCCAGTTCCGCTGGAAAAGGCACGTGCGGCAGCAGGTAACGAAGCGCCCCCAGCGCGTTTATAAGGACGAAGAGCCCGAGCAGGAGCCACAAGAGCTTGGGAAGGAGTCTCACGTGGGCTTATTTTGGCACCTTTTCTCACGCTGTGCAGCATCGAACCGATTGAGGGTACCGGCGGCAAAAAATCAAACTTCAATCGGAATTGATGCTGCTGTCCTTCCTCAGTTTTGTGTATCGCTCGTTGTACAACTCCTTGATCTGAGGAACAGCAGTGAGCGCGTTCCGGGTCATGCCTCCCAAGCAGAACAGTGCGCAACAGATCTCCTGCGGCTTCCACGACCGTCGCTCGGGGCATCTCGTCCAAAACCCTCTCCGCAACCCAAAAGTATTTCGCCGTGTCGCCACTTGGTAAGAAAAAGACTGGTCAGAGCTGCCCGCGTTATGGTCCATTCGCCGTCGCCGCGCTCGCTTTCAGATGAATGGAAATAGGCCTAGTCTTCCCGAGCTTAGGTTGCGGAGACCATTCCGGGGTCTCTGACTGTTGAGAAACGGCACTCGTCGTGGTCTACGACGTACCTATAACTGATTATTCTGGAGGGACTGACACTCCTAATCCGGGTCTAGCGTTTGCGGACTTTGATGTCGTCGTAAACAATGATGGAGAGGACCACAAGGATCCATACGGGGAAGACGCCCATTCCAGGAATTGCTTCGGCAACCAAGCCAGGCAAAATCGCCCATCGACGGCCGAGCACTAGAAACAGGAGCAACGCCGTTCCTAGGTCAATCAGCCATTGCATGGGCGGGGCCAGCACCGTCCAGAAGGACAGAAAGTCTGAGATTGCAGCAACCGCAAAAGCAACGGCCTGCCGTTTGCGTGAGGGATGCTGAACGGGCGCCAGCACCTCTGTCGGTGTCAAAATGATTGGATGATCGGTCGGCGTTGTCATGACCTCAAATTGCCGTCCTCATGCCCTTCTCAAATCATCCTGTCATGGGTGTGGGGGAACCGCAAGAACTTCAGTCCTGTGTATATCCTGGGGAGTAGCGGCTGAGCGCGCGATAGGAAGGAATTCAGACAATGAGTTTCCGCTTGTTCTACACTGAAGTTATTGGGCAGACAGATGACCATTGACAGTACACCACTGGCTAACGAACCAGCACCTCGCGGAATGCGAGGAAACTCGCGGAGCGCGTACTCCTGGATTCTGGGAGCCTTCCTGGGGGCAGTTCTTACCGTAATTTTGACGGGAGCGGTGGTGTGGTTGTCGACCGGACTCGGGCTGTTGCACCTGATGGGCATTTTGCGCGGAGGACGTACGCTGATCAATGTGGATCAGCCAACCGTGGTTCGTCAAATTCAACAACTTCAGCGACTGGAAACCGTGAGCTATACGATGGATAAGATTATTTCGGGTGAGCACGCCAATGCTTACCTGCCGAAATTCCTGGCGGGTGACCGCCTGCTGCTAGTGGTGCACGGAGAGGTGGTTGCGGGGATAAACCTCGCCGGTCTCGAGCCCGGCGACGTTCTGATACGAGGGCAGAAAGTGTCCATTCACCTGCCCGCCACCGAAGTCTTCCACACGCGCATCGATAATGCGAGGACCAAAGTGTATTCGCGCGATACCGGGCTATTCTCGTCTCCGGACCCCAACCTCGAAAGTGAAGTGCGGGAAGAGGCTGAGCGCCAACTGCAGCAGGCCGCGCTGCAAGACGGCATCCTCAAGATCGCTGCGGACAACGCGCGAAACACGGTCTCGGGTATGTTAAAGGGCTTTGGGTTCCTTGAGGTGGATACCCGGTAGGTTAGTTGCGAGAGCTGGGGCGGCGAAGTCCGCCGTCGAAGCACATAACGACCGCGGCCAATTACCTAACTGGGTGCCATTTCTACTTTTTCTATAAACGCGTCAATCAGCCAAGTTATGGACGCTCTCCTATCTTGCCTTAGACTTGCCACCGCGCGATTTCTGGAGGGTGGTCGGCCATAGTCTACGCAGGTCCCAGGAGAATCCATTCCTTTACTGCTACCGATGAGTTGCAGCGGATTGAGCTCTATTCGTATGGTTGTGTCTTACCGTAACAGGTTGCTCGCGTTGGGGATCCTCGGTAGACTCGCGACAACCGCCCTCTCGGGAGGTCCTTTGCCATGCGAAACTTCGCGATTCTCTGTCTCTGCTTTACGGTGATGGTCGCCTGTGCAGTGGCGCGACAGAGCCCCGCAAGCACGGAAAAGACCGGTCAGGTTATCCTCGAATATATGGGGGCGGCAGGGTGGAAAATCAGCGATGGAACCACCGTCATTCTGATCGATCCATATCTCTCTCGAATCCTTGGGCCGCCACCGCCTCTTGCCCCTCCCTATACACGATCGCTGGGAGATACGCGTCCGATGTACGGATGGAATGATGTCGCGGCGCCGGATGATGCGGCCATCGATGCGCATATCCCGCAAGCAGACTTCGTGCTCGTGACTCACACGCATTACGACCACGTCCTCGATGTTCCTCATATCGCTTTAAAGACTCACGCCGCGGTCATCGGAACCGAGAGCACGGAAAATATAATGCGCGCCTACGGCATTGCCGAAAAACAGTTGATCACCGTGCGCGGCGGCGAAGACTACGATTTCGGAGTGTTTTCCGTGAAGGTGATTCCCAGCCTCCACAGCCCTTTGGACCATAAGCACTATTTCAGTTCGGAGACCGCTCCAGCCGGCATGAAAGCGCCGTTGACCCTGCAGCAAATGCACCCGGAAGGTGGCACGCTGGCATACCTGCTCCGTTTCCATGGTCATCAGATTCTGGTGTTTGGCGGGATGAACTACATTGAGCGCGAGATCGAAGGATTAGAACCGGACGTCGTTCTTGTAGGCGCTGCACCTTCCCGAAAGGAAATTTACGATTATACGGCTCGCCTGATGCGCGGCCTGCATTTTCCACCGCTGGTGCTCCCGACACATTGGGACAACTTCTTCGCCCCGTATGGCGCTTCCCAGCAGTCTTCCGTAGACGCGTTGCAATCCTTCATCCAGGAAATTCGAGCGGCTTCACCGAAGACGAAGATAGTCGTTCCGAAATACTTCGAAGCCATTCCGTTGGCACCAGAGTTGAAGTGAGTCCACGCGGTGCAAATGGCAGTTGCGCACAACTCAGTCATTCTCCCTTGGTGCTCGTGGCACACATTAGTTAGTCGCGCAATCGGAAATTGACTCATTGCCGGACAAGTTCTCTAGGCTGGCAAGCCACTGCGGCTCTTCGGCGCAGGCTCGCTCGGTTTGGCCTCTGCCGATCGCATTTCGCGGAAGAGGTGCAAGTTCGAGGACATCACGACTCCGGGGCTGAGATGCGCCGCCGGAGGAAGGTGAACCCGGTTGGTCAGGTTATCGGTGAGCAGACGCACGGCGATTTGACCTTGCCGGTAAGGATGCTGGTAAATCGAAGCGGTGATGATTCCTTTTTGAAAGTACGGAGCCATCTCGGCAAATAGGTCCGTGGTGATTAGCTTAACTTTTCCTTCGAAACCGCGCGCTCCGAGAGCGCGGCAAACCGGGAGGCAGTTGACCGTGTTCACATAGAGTCCATCGAGGGTGGGGAAGCGCCGGAGGAGATCGGATGTTTTTTGGAAACTCTCGTTCTCATCCTCATGACCTTCGACGACGCTGATGATTTTGCCCTCGGGGCAGTGCCGCAAAAATCCTTCGGAGAAGCCGTCTGTTTTCTTGCGGTGATCTTCGGTCGAGAGCATTCCGGCAACGACCGCCACTTTGGAACCTGGCGGAACACACTTGCCCATCAATTCACCCGCCAGGCAGCCGTTCAGGTGCGGCTCAACGCAGACGATGCTCGAGCGCCGGCTTTCTGGAGCATCCGTCGAAACACAAACGACGCGTACACCTTTTTCCTCGGCTTCGTTGATCAGGGGCGTCAGCTCTTTTGGACTTCCGGCAGTCAGAATGATTCCATCGACGCGGCTTTCCACCAGCTCCTTGAACGCATCTATATCGCCTTCTCCCAGGGCTTGCACCGGACGGTTCAGAAACTCGACGCCAAGTTGCTCGAAATGCCGAGCCTCGTCCACAACTCCACCCCAGAGCTGGTCATAGAAAAAACGGATTTCCTTGGGGATACACACGCCGATGCGCACGCGAGATTTTGCGACCGAGAGAGCGCGCGCCGCAAGATTCGGCGAATAACCGATCTGCTGGGCGATTTGCAGAATGCGTTTACGGGTGGCGTCCTTGATGCCGCCGCGACCGTGCAACGCGCGGTCCACGGTGCCGATGGAGACGTTCGCCATTTCGGCGATCCGGTGGATTCCGTGCTTCTGCTTGCTCATCTAACGCACTCCGCGATCGCGCATGCAGCGCGCGACACGTGCTTCTGCGCTGGTCCCGCGCTGCCACGCAAGATCAAACATCAAAATACTCTACCGATGGCCGATTAATCTCCCAGGTTCCGGGCACCCATCCTAAGCCTCCACCCCTGGAAAGCAAATATGGGTCGCACGGGCCCGCGTACGTTAACACGGTTTAATGAAGCAGAGGGGAAGAACAATCGGCTGGTTAGCATGGCACCGTAGAATGGCGCGCTTGCTCTGGCCGTTGACTTGAGGAGTACAATCACCGCCGGCCTTACTGCCGACTGCGGGATCGCACACGATTACACGCGACCCTGGCTTTGCGGCTCACAGCAAAGCCGATCTTAACTGGCCCTACGTTTGGGGCGGGGAGTTGAAAAAATGCGACGTGTTTCGCGCCGGAAATTCCTGGAAAAAACATCCCAAGTGGGAATCACCATGGGTGCGAACTTTGTCTTCGGCCGGAACCTGTTCGGCCAATCGTCCGCGCCGAACGCGGGCCAGCCCGTGCGAATCTACGCCGACTCGCGGCGCACGCTTGCTCCTCTTCGTCGAGAAGTGTTTGGCTCGTTCCTCGAACACCTCGGCCGGGCCATCTACGAAGGCATCTACGATCCGCAGTCCAAACTCTCGGACTCCAGCGGCTTTCGCAAGGATGTTCTCGAAGAAATCCGCAAACTCGGTGTTCCCATCATTCGCTATCCCGGCGGGAATTTTGTATCCGGATACAACTGGCTCGACGGAGTCGGCCCCAAAGCAAACCGTCCGGCGGTGCTGGACAAAGCGTGGAATTCGATGAATTCGAACGAGTTTGGAACGGACGAGTTTCTCGCCTGGTGCCGTCTCGCCGGGACCGAACCTCTGCTGGGTTTGAATCTGGGCACGGGGACCGCAGAGCAAGCGGCTGCCCTGGTGGAATACTGCAATTTGGAGAAAGGCACGCGCTGGAGCGAACTGCGGCGTAAAAATGGAATCGCCGAACCTTACAAAGTCCAGCGCTGGTGTTTAGGGAACGAGATGGACGGTCCCTGGCAGATCGGGCATATGACGGCAACCGAATATGGTTCGAAAGCTCAGGACACCGCGCGGCAGATGCGCTACGTCGATCCTTCGTTGAAGCTCGTGGCATGCGGGTCGAGTGGGCCTGGCATGCCGACCTATTTGGAATGGGACCGTGAAGTCTTGGAACAGTGCTACGACTACGTGGACGCCATCTCCTTGCATCGCTACTTCACGAATGCGGAGGAAACCGGCGGAGACAGCACGAAGTTTTTGGCGATGAACCTGAGCATGGAGCGGCAAATCGACGAAGTAGCCGCGGTGTGCGATGTCGTCCGCGGGCACAAACGCTCGCCGAAGAAGTTGTGGCTGAGCTTTGATGAGTGGAATGTGTGGTATCGGGCCCGGACAGGTGACGCGGTGAACGGCCACCGGCAAAGTGCGCCGCACCTTTTGGAGGAAGTTTACAACCTGGAAGACGCGCTGCTGGTCGGAGGCCTCATCAATTCGTTAATTCGCAAGGCAGACCGCGTGCAACTCGCGTGCCTGGCGCAGCTCGTCAACGTCATTGCGCCGATTATGACCAACGAGAATGGTCTGCTACGGCAAACGATTTATTATCCGTACAGCTGGGCTCTCGAGTTTGCGCGCGGCGCAGCGCTCGAGCTCCTAGTGGAATCGCCTACCTATGACGTCTCCGGTATGGGAGCCGTCAGCTACGTGGACGCGGCCGGGACCTACCAGGCGGACACCGGAAAGATCGCGGTTTTCCTGCTCAATCGCGATTTGGCCAAGCCTCACGAAGTGGAAATCGTCTGGGAAGGGTCTTCCCCGCGCGCTGGTGACGCTGTTGTGCTCACTGGCAGCGATTTAAAAGCAGCAAATACATTCGAAGCGCCAACCAAGGTGGCCCCGCAAAAGGCGGAAAAACCTTCGGGCACGGGAGGCCGCGCGACCTTCCAACTCCCGCCGCGTTCCTATAGCGCAGTCCAATGGAGCATCTAGCTGCTAGATCGATGAGGGGAGACTAATTCTTCGACTTACACTCCCGTGGTGCGGTTCGTTGCCGCCTGCTATCATCGGCAGCAGGAAGTGGCTTATGCAGCGACGCTACGCTTGGCTATTGATAGCCCTTGCCCTTTTGGCCCCACCTTTCGGTTTTGGCCAAACACCTCTAAAAAAAGTTCTCTCCGGCTGTATCCGTGAGGAAGGCTCGGGCCATATCATCAGCGAGGCTCGCATTGAGCTCCAGAATTCCTTCGGTTCGCCAATTGCAAATGCATACTCCGACGGCAATGGCGCGTACGAATTCGATGACCTGGGCGGCGGTGACTTCTATCTATTAGCCCGGCACGACGGTTACGAGCCTTCCCGCCAGTTTGTGCGGCCAGATGGATCAGGTCATGTCTACATGGATGTGTACTTGCGCATCGCGAGCGGCGAGTCCGGGCACAAATCTGTGCAGCCAGTCTCCGAACACGAGTTGAGTATTCCGCCCAAGGCGCGTGAGTCGTTCGAAAAAGGTGTTCAACTTGTTGTCGAGAAGTCCGACTATCGAGGCGCTGTAGCTCAGTTTACGCGCGCGATCGAGCAGTATCCCTCCTACTATGAAGCGTACGCAGCCATGGGACTGGCGCAAAACAAAATGGGAGATGCGGCGGCGGCGGAGGCCGCCCTGCGAAAGTCGATCGATCTGAGTGCTGAGAAGTATCCGCAGGCGATGATTGACCTCGCGGCGATGTTCAACGGTCAAAAACGTTTCTCGGATGCCGAACCTTTGCTTCGCAAAGTGATCGATCTAGACGCTTCGTCCTGGCGCGGTCAACTCGAATTAGCCTCGGCATTGAGCGGCCAGCAGCGTTTTAAAGAGGCCGTGACCCGCGCATCCGCCGCTCGCGATTTGAAACCGGACAACCCGCAGATTTACTTGCTGCTCTATAATCTGCACATCCATACTGACGACTTCCCGGGAGCTTTGCGCGATGCAGATAGCTATCTCAAGCTGACTCCTGACGGCCCCATGGCTGACCGCGTCCGCAAAATGCGCATACAGCTTCAGAAAGCTGTGCAGAGCGCCCCGAACGATTCACACCAACCGCCTACCTTCTAACCGCACATCACCTAGTGGGCATTGCCCGGACTCCTCGGCTCGCCGAGGAATCCAAACTCCTATTCCCAACCCTAATCTTTTCAACCCTGCTATTTCCGATCTCCGATGAAATGATTGCCAGTCTTCAATAATTCCGCGGCAGCGAAGGCCTCAAATCGATGCTATTCATCACCTCTATGTTATTCACTTGGAGCCATCAGCCGAACCTCGTTGCGCTGGCATGCCTAATAACTGCACGTATCCGGCTTGTCTGGTACTACTAGCAGTACCACAAGACGGGTCCCAATTTTGCTAGCCCGCGCTCGCTGGCGGTGTTACAGACTGGAGCATCAGCTCAACAGCTAGTGCAAATCAAAAAAAGTGCTTGACATGAGCAGCACTCCGGTGAAAAGCTCCGTTTACGTTAACGGCGTTTCCAATCGCCGTGGGGTGTGGAGGGATAACTATGATGTGGTCGTTGTGTACCAACAAGAATATCGTTTTTGTGTTGCATCCGTTTCGTCTCCGCTTTCTATTTGTTCTTTGCGTTGCCCTGATTGGTTTTTCCGCTTCGACGTTCCCGCAACAAGCCACGATCGTTGGGACGGTTACCGATCCTTCGGGTGCAGTCGTCCCGAATGTGACTGTCACATTGACCAATACGGAAACGGGCGCGACCCACGTCATTCCTACGAATGACGCCGGACAATATGTCGCGGTCGATTTGCAGATTGGCCACTACAAGGTCAAGGCCGAAGCCAAAGGTTTCAAGGTCGCCGAACAAAAGGACATCGTCCTGACGGTTGGTGATCGCGTCCGCGCGGACTTCCAGATGCAAATGGGCGCCGCGCAAGAAACTGTCACGGTCGAAGCGAATGCCGTACAGGTTCAGACCGATTCCGGAGAGCGCAGCAACCTCATCAGCGACCAGCAAATGTCGCAGATCGCCGTGAACGGGCGCAGCATTTATCAGTTGGCCGCGCTGACACCTGGAGCGTCCAGCCAGATCAACAATTTCGTCAATACACCAGTTGGCGGCGACAACAGCGTGGAATTCAATGGCCTGCGTCAGAACCACAACATCTATTTGCTCGACGGTGGCGAAGACGATGACCGCGGCGGCGCGGGCGGCATGAGCATTGCCCCGTCATCGGACGCTATCCAGGAGTTCCGCGCTCTCACTTCCAACTACAGCGCTGACTACGGTCTCTCTTCGGCCGGCACGATGACCATGGTCCTGAAGTCTGGAACGACCCAGTTCCATGCTTCCGCATGGGAATTTAATCGCAACGACTATTTCGACGCGCAAAACTTCTTCGTGCGTAACAACGAGCTGCGCCTCAACGTTTACGGGTTCAACGTCGCTGGCCCGGTTACTCTTGGCCACCTATACAACCCGGACAAGAAGAGGACTTTCTTCTTCTACAATATGGAATGGCGCCCCCTGATTCAGGGCGCGTCGGTCAACCAGCAGGTCCCCGGCGCAGCCACTTATCCCACTGCGACTGGTGCCAATTTCAGTTCTGTCGGCACCATCACGGTCCCGACCGTCGCGCAGGTTGCCCCATCCGTGCTCTTCGCCAACTGTCCGGGCCAAAATGCGGCGGGCGCCGGAGTCGTGCAAGGTCAGCCGTTCCCCGGGAACGTCATTCCGGCTTGCATGATTAATCAGAACGCTGCGGCTCTGGTCAAGGCCGGCATTTTCCCGACAGCTAACGCGACCAGCGGCGGCACCAGCCCACAACCCGAGTTCAGAGGTGGAGCCAATTCCAACACGACTTTGCGGGAAGAGGTTGTCCGCATCGATCATAACTTCAGCAGCAAGTTCTCGGTTTTCGGACATTACATCGCCGAACAAGTCTCGCAAGGTTATGCAACCAGCCAGTGGAGCGGTGACAACGTTCCTACCGTCGGCGACAACTTCGGCAATCCATCGTACAGCGCCGTCATCCACACCACCTATACGATCAGCCCAACGCTCGTCAACGAAGCGGCGTTCAACTACAACGGCAACCGGATCAATATCGTACCCTACGCGGCTACGGGCTTGTCCAGCTTGGCTCTCCCGAGCGGTTACGTCTCCACAAATTCTAGGCTCTTCACTGGACCTAACAATCTCAGCCGCATTCCCAACATCGACTTGAGCGGCGTCGCTAACTTCGAGATCTCCAGTTGGCCCTGGCACAACAAAGCCGACGATTACCAGATCCGCGATGACGTCTCTTGGACCCATGGAGCGCATCAGTTCAAGATGGGTGGAAGCTGGGCCCTCTATAAAAAGGTCCAGGACTTGTTCGGTCAGACCCAGGGCGGCTACTCCTTCAATGGCACGTACACCGGAAACAGCTTTGCCGACATGCTGCTCGGTACTCCTAACTCTTATCAAGAGCTAGCCGTGCAAGACCACGGACTCTGGAACAACGTTTCCTGGGCTGCTTATGTCCAGGACAACTGGCGCGTGAACCACAAGCTGACTCTCAACCTCGGCTTGCGCTGGGACGGCGTACCGCACACTTACGAAGCCAACAACCGCATGGGCAACTTCTATCCCAACCTCTACAATGCAGCTAATGCGGCCACCTTCGACACTAACCATAGTATCTGCAGCGGGCCTACGGACCCGGGTTGCACTGCCGCCAGCCCCGGCCTCGGCACCAGCCCGAATTCCATTCTGTCAGGAGTTCCGCTCTACCTAAACGGCATCGGCATCCCCGGCCAGAACGGCGTTCCCAAAGGTCTCGTCAACAACCATTGGGCGGCTTTCGGTCCTCGCCTGGGCTTTGCCTATGACCTAACGGGAAGCGCCAAAACCGTTATCCGCGGCGGATTCGGCATCATGTACGAACGCATCCAGGGCAACGACATGTACAACTCCGGTCCGAACATTCCATTCAGTCTGCAGGTCAATCTCAACGGCGTCACGATGAACAACCCCAGCATCGCTCTCTCTTCAGGGACAGCAGCCACTAGACCGATTAACGCTGCGAGCATCACTGGCTTGGCCATAGATGATTACAAGCTGCCGGTAAGCTACCAGTGGAGCCTTGGCGTACAGCATGCCTTGAGTACCAAGACGGTGCTCTCGGTGAGCTACGTTGGCAACATGGGCAGGCATCAGAATGACGCACGCAATATCAACCTGCCGAATGAAAGCTATCTGCCGCAACTGATTGGGAACGCTCCCTATCAGACCGCACCCGGCCTGCCCTTTTCAGGCTTTACCACCGTCACCCTCTACCAGAACGAGGAAAACACACATTACAATGGCCTGCAAGTCGACCTGAACTCGCAGCTTAGCCACGACCTCACCCTCCGTGCGTTCTACACCTATTCGAAAGCGGTCGATCCGGCCCCTGCAGGGGGTGGAGCCGGCAGCGACCTTCAAACTGTTTCCAACCCTTACGCGGGATGGAGCTATGACGTCGGAACGAGTGGTTATGATCGCACCAACGTCGCTGTGGTCGACTTCATCTATGACATCCCCCTCTTCCGCCACACTGAGAGCCGTCTCCTGAAGAGCGGACTCGGCGGGTGGCAGGTGTCGGGCATCGTCACCATGGAGTCCGGCCTGCCAATCAATATCACCACGGGCGGCAGTCAGGGCGGCAATGGCGTAGGCGGCACCAACCGGCCAAACCTGACCGGCACACTCACGACTCCGCATACAGTCAATGATTGGTTCAGCGCGTCTGCGTTCACGCTTCCAACCCTTGGCGCGTGGGGCACCTTCCCCCACAACGGTCTCCGCGGACCTGGTCGCGACAACTGGAACCTCTCGCTCTTCAAGAGCTTCCTGATCAGCGAAGCGCGCGGCAGCCGGTTGGAACTGCGTTTGGAGACCTTTAACACCTGGAACCATACCCAGTTCAACAACGTGGATTCCACCCTTGCCGACGGCCGATTCGGTCAAGTCACCTCGGCCTTCGACCCGAGAATCTTGCAGCTCGGCGGCAAGATTTACTTCTAATCACCCCAGAAGCAGCACCCGCCCCGCTCGCACGCACTGCGAGCGGGGCTTTTCTTTTGAGAACGCTCGTCCAAGTAGGCATTCAAGGACGCCTAATGCCTGTGCCAACTTGGAATCACTGCGATATCATTACGCCTTTAGGTCTTGGAACGTGTTGAATTCATTGAACGCACGGAACGGTTGGTCTCGAAGCGCCGGGTCTTCGGTGGCGGTCCTGCGACTGCACCACCCTTCTTACTTAACCAAATGGTTAAATACGATCACGGTTTTGGCGTTTCTCTGGCCAGCGCTTACCTCTGCGCAATCCTCGGCCCCTGGCCCCACGGAAGCCATGGCCCTCGAGCAGCAAGGGAGGCTGGACGAGGCGGTGAAAGTCTGGCAAGTGGTGGTGGGGCGTAACCCCCGTGATGCCAGAGCCTTAGCCAGCTTGGGAGTGGACTACTCGAAAGAACAGAGGTACCCGGAAGCCGCTTCGGCTTACCGGAAGGCGCTCGCCTTGGACCCCAAGCTCCCGGGAATCCAGCTGAATCTGGGCCTCGCGGAATTCAAGCAAGGGCACTTTCAGGCCGCCATACCTCCGTTTGGCGCCGCTTTGGCGGCCCAGCCAGGCAACTTGCAGGCGCGCGGGCTGCTGGGCATGAGCTACTACGGAGCGAACCGCTTTGCGGAAGCGTCAAAGCACCTGGAAGTGGCGGCCAAGGCCGACCCAGAGAATGTCCAGTTGCGTCAAGTGCTGGCGCAGAGCTGTTTGTGGGCAAAAAAGTTCGATTGCGCGCTCGAGGAGTTCCGCCTGATCCAGCAGCGCGACCCCGATTCAGCGGCAGCTCACATTCTCATGGGTGAAGCCTTGGACGGATTGGGAAGGACTCCCGAGGCCATTAGCGAGTTCCAGGAAGCTATAAAGGCCGCACCCCAGCAACCCAACGTGCATTTTGGCCTTGGCTACCTGCATTGGAAGTTGAAGCACTACAACGAGGCTGAGACCGAGTTCAAGAGCGAGTTGTCTATTGACGCCGATAACGCGCAAGCCCTGGCGTTTCTTGGCGATCTTGCGATGAAGAGAAACGATCTGGATGGGGCCGTACCGTTGCTCAGGAAAGCCTTGCAGTCGCGCCACGACATTCGCATCGCACATCTCGATCTGGGGGCTATTCTCACCGAACAGCGACAGTATCCTGCTGCCATCAGCGCTCTAAAACGCGCCGTGGAGCTGGATCCGGAGCAGCCCGATGCGCACTACCGGCTTGGGCGGGTCTACCAGGCCACCGGTAATCAGGCTGCAGCCCAAAAGGAGTTCGCCAAAGTCCGAGAACTCCACGAAAAAGCCGAGGAGGACGTGGCACGCAAAATGTCGGCTGCTCCCCCGCCCTTGAAACCGTAGCGCGCGTCATGGACGGAATCGCTTGTGCCCCTTAGTTCTTGTGCTAGAGTTCGCGTCACCATGAGAAAACTTAGGGCGCTGTTCGTTGTTGGTTGTTTGCTTTATCTTGGCTCGTACGCGACGCGCGCGCAATCCAAGCGGGGAGTCACTCCAGAAGACTATCTTTCGTTCAAATTTGTTGGCGATCCGCATATTTCGCCGGATGGCAGAGTGGTCGCTTTTGTTCTGACGGTGATCAACCAGAAGAAAAACCGGCGGGAGTCTTCCATTTGGATAGTGCCGGCCGACGGTTCGGCGGCGCCGCGGCGATTTAGCGCCGAAGGGTTTAGCTCCAACTCGCCGCGATGGAGTCCGGATGGGAAGACGCTGGCATTTCTTTCGGCGCGAGCTTCGGATCTTCCTGCCGGCGAAACTCCGAAATCTCAGATTTTTCTGCTGCCCATGGCCGGCGGGGGCGAGGCGATTGCGCTTACAAGACTGAAGAACGGTGTGCAGAGTTACCAGTGGTCGCCAGAGGGATCGCGGATTGTTGTTGTCAGCACTTCGGGACCAATGGATGATGTCGCAGCTGCGGATCGCAAGAGCGATGTGCGGCATTACACGCATATCCAGTACAAATTCAATGACACGGGGTGGTTTGACGACAGGCGCCGACACTTGTGGGTCACGAGCGTGCCGGGAGGAGAGGCAAAGCAAATCACGGAGGGGCAGGATTGGAACGATACGGATCCACAATGGTCGCCGGATGGCACACACATTGCGTTTGTTTCCGACCGTACCGGAAAGGCTTATGACGACAGCCATAACACTGACGTGTGGGTGATTCCCGCGGCGGGCGGCAAGCTTACCAAGATTTCCGATCACGCCTTCGAGGACGAAAGTCCGCGGTGGTCACCGGACGGGAAGCAGATTCTCTTCACGGGCCAGACGGCCGTGCACCAGTTCCCAAAACTCTACGTGGCGGACTCTTCCGGAGGCGCGGCTTCTCAACTGGCGGTAAAAGACCTCGACACCATACCAGGAGAGCTGCGCTGGCCGACGTCTAGCACGGTTTTATTCGCGGCCGGCGTGAGGGGCGAAACACACATCTTCCGGGCCGATCCGGCGGCGCATACTTTTTCCGCAGTGGGTTCGGGTCCGCGCGGAATTCACTCCTTCGATGTAAGTCCGAGCACTGGAAACCTGGTGTACTTGGCTAACGATTTCCAGCACCTCGATGATCTGTACACTTCTAATCTCGATGGATCCGGCGAGCGCCAATTGACGCACGTAAACAGCGACTTGTGGGCGCAGTTGGAGCTTCAGCCTGTTGAACGATTGGCCTACAAAAGTAGCGATGGATGGGCCATCGAAGGATTTTTCGTGAAGCCCCTCGGCTGGCAGACAGGCAAAAAGTATCCGATGGTGCTGGTAATTCACGGCGGGCCGGAGGGCATGTTTGGCGTGGACTGGTATCACGAATTCCAGGTCTATGCCGCGAAGGGCTGGGCGGTCTTTTTCTGCAATCCGCGCGGATCGACGGGCTATGGGGAAAGATTCGAGCGCGGCGAAATCAACAATTGGGGCGGCATGGATTATCAGGACATCATGGCCGGTGTGGACGCAGCGCTGAAGGAATATCCCTGGGTTGATGCAAATGATTTGGGCGTCACCGGTGGCAGCTACGGCGGTTACATGACCAATTGGATGGTTTCCCACACGAACCGCTTCAAGGCGGCTGTGACTCTGCGCTCGATCTCCAATTTCATCAGCGACGACGGCACGCGCGATGGAGCTTACGGCCACGAAGAGTATTTCAAAGGAGTTATTTTTGACGACTTCGACCAGTACTGGGACTCTTCACCTCTAAAATATGCGCGCGACGTACGCACTCCAACGCTTATTCTCCATTCCGATAACGATTTCCGTGTGCCCATCGAACAAGGCGAACAGTGGTTCCGTGCGCTGCAGCATTACGGAGTTCCGTCGGAAATCGTCTTCTTTCCTCGAGAGAACCACAATCTGACGAGAACCGGCGAACCCAAGCATTTAGTTGAGAGCCTGAACTGGCAGCTCTATTGGTTTGACCGGTATTTGAACGGCAATTCCAACTCGAAACCGCCAGACGCGCAATAGCCGAGCCTGCGCGCAGCTCCGGGCAGGTTCCAGAATTCGGGAAGGATAAGGAGGTGAGACTCCCGAGCAGAACATGCAGTGCGCATTTGCCCGATTCCGCAAATTCCTATTGCCGATGACAGGATTAACGGCCAAAATGCGCGCGGCAGTCGTTGATAATGATCGCAGTTCAATGGTCCAGAAATCATTTTTCTAGGGAAGGTGTGAAGCGTATGGCCGCTCCATCCAAACTTTTTCGAGTCTTTCTGACACATGGCGCCGGCTTATTCGTCGGCTTGTTCCTGCTCTGGATTCCCGCTGCGCGGGCGCAAACGAGTCTGCAATATCAGCAGCCGCCGAAAGCTATGGTCGACATTGTGGATGCACTGCCGACTCCGGGTGTCGAACTCTCTCCTGCTGGAGGCACGGCGGGCAAACGATGGATGCTGATTGAGCATTTCTCTGGATTGCCGACCATCGCGGACCTGGCGCAGCCCGAGCTTCGCTTGGCGGGATTGCGTTTCAATCCCAGGACCGATGGTCCCAGCAGAGGGCGTTATGACACTGCGCTCGAGTTGCAAGCGTTGCCGAGCGGCAAAGCGACGGCGGTCTCCGGTTTGCCTGCGCGCGCGAAGATCAGGTTTGCGGACTGGTCGCCGGACGGACGCAAGATTTCCTTTGTGAACATTAGCGATGCCAAGGAAGACGCGGGGCTCAGTCTTTGGATTGTTGATGCCGCGACGGCCGAGGCGCGGCGTTTGCCGGGAATTGCGCTCAACGGAATCTTTGGGGCGCCGTGTGAATGGTTGAGCGATAGTCAGAGCTTGGTGTGCAGAACTGTTCCCGCGGATCGGCGTCCGGCGCCTTCGCGCAGTGAAGTACCCGCCGGGCCGGTCATCCAGGAAAATCTTGGGCGCGTGACGCCCGGGGCCACTTTTGAAGATCTTTTGAAGAACCCAGAAGACGAACAGTTTTTCGATTACTACGCGACCTCCGAAGTGCAACTGATTCGACTGGATGGAACGGTCAAATCGCTTGGTAAATCCGGGGTCTTTGAAAATGCCACGCCCTCGCCAGACGGCGGTTACGTGCTTCTGCTCGAACGGCATCATCCATATTCTTACCTGCTGCCGTTTGAGGCCTTCCCGGAGCGAGTCTCGGTTGTCAATCTCAAGACCGGAACGGCGAAGCAGTTAGCGGACAAGCCTCTTGAGGACGACCTTCCCAATATTCATGATGCCGTTCCTCCGGGCCCGCGCGATCACGAATGGCGCAGCGACTCCGCGGCTTCCGTTTTCTGGGTGGAAGCAGGAGACGGCGGCGATCCACGCAAGGATGTTACCGTGCGCGATACGCTATTCCTGCTGGATGCGCCGTTTGAAAGCGCGCCACGAAAATTAGCGGAGCTTCCGGTTCGTTACCGGCGCGTGGCCTGGGGCAATGATCATCTGGCTCTCGTTGAAGAACGCCGGTGGAAAGATCGGAAGCGCATCCTTTTGGAGATTGCTCCTTCGGCTGCGGCCACCTCGGTAAAATTGTTTGAAGGCTCGTTTGACGACCGCTATCACGATCCGGGTCAACCGATCGAGAGCACCACTTCGGCGGGCAAGCCGGTCGTCGAGACTACCCCTGACGGTCGCGGGATTTACTTTAGAGGGCAGGGCGCTTCTGCGGAAGGCGACAAGCCATTTCTATCCGTGATGAGTGTGGTGAATGGAGACTCCCAGCGGCTTTGGCAGTCGGCCGCTCCGTATTTTGAGATTGCGGTGGACGTCCTAGATCCCGCCGCGGGCACAATTTTACTTCGCCGGGAATCGCAGGAGCAGAATCCGAATTACTACATTCAGAAAATGGGGACCCCGTCTGCTGAGCAGGTCACTTTTTTCCCGAATCCCTATGGAAGTGGCGCGCTTCCGAAGAAACAGGTCTTGCATTACAAACGCTCGGATGGCGTCGATTTGAGCGCAAATCTATATTTGCCGCCGGGCTACAAGCCTGCGGATGGTTCGCTGCCTACGTTGATGGAAGCGTATCCGACCGAATACAAGACCAAGGCGGCGGCGGGTCAAGTCTCCGGATCTCCGTACCAATTCACATTCTTGAATTGGGGCTCGCCGGTACCCTTGGTCACGCAAGGTTACGCGGTGCTCGAGAGCGCGAGCATTCCGATCATTGGCGAAGGAAAATCGGAGCCCAACGATACTTATGTGGAGCAGCTGGTGGCCAGCGCCAAAGCGGCGATTGATGAAGGCGTGCGGCTTGGCGTGGTCGATCGCAACCGCGTGGCGGTCATGGGACATTCTTATGGCGCGTTCATGACCGCGAATTTGCTGGCGCACAGTGATTTGTTCAAGGCCGGCATTGCGCGCAGCGGTGCATACAACCGGACGCTGACGCCGTTTGGTTTCCAGAACGAGGAGCGGACCTACTGGCAGGCGCCGGAGGTGTATTACAAAATGTCGCCGTTTTCGTTTGCCGACAAAATCAAGACGCCCGTCTTGTTGATTCACGGTGAGGCGGACAATAATTCCGGAACATTTCCGATTCAGAGCGAAAGGCTTTTTAGCGCGTTGAAGGGACACGGAGCGACGGTACGTTTCGTGCTGCTGCCGCTGGAATCACACGGATATGCCGGGCGGGAATCTGTGCTGCACATGTTTTGGGAGATGAACAACTGGCTGAATACCTACGTCAAGAATCCGCCGAGCGCTACGGTTGCCGCGCAGCACTGACTTTTGCGCGTGGGGTTCGGGCAACGATGCACAAATTCCTCGGTATTGCTCTGCTTGTGCTCGCCACCACGACAAGTGCGGGGCGCGCGCAGACGGTCGCCAAGTCCCTGGCGGAAAAACTCGGCTATGCGCGCGACGCGAAACTGTTGATCGTGCATGCCGATGACCTGGGAATGACGCATTCCGTGAATGCCGCGTCCATCAAAGGCCTCGAAAGCGGACTGGTCAACTCGGCCAGTATCATGGTGCCTTGTCCGTGGTTTCCGGAAATGGCGGATTATGCGAAGGCGCACCCTGATGCCGATCTCGGACTTCATCTTACACTGACCAGCGAACGCGTTTTTTATCGATGGGGGCCGGTCGCGCCGCGGGACAAAGTTCCGAGTCTCGTCGATCCGAACGGATATTTTCACCTGAACTGGACGGAAACTTCGCACATCGATGCGAAGGAAGTGGAACGAGAGCTTCGCGCGCAAATCGAGAGAGCCATGGCCATGGGTGTCCGGCCGACACACCTTGACTCTCATCAATACCGGCTGTTTGAAAATGGAAAAGATATCTTCCAGAGCGCTCTCCGCGTGGCGCATGAATACAAACTGCCGGTTTTTGTGGTGCGTGATTGGTTCGTGGACCGCCCTTATCTTCTGAGTTCGCTGAGCCCCGATGATCTTGTGGTGCATCACACCGTGACGATGGAGCCGGGAGTGGCGCCGGAAAAATGGGCGAAGTTCTATGAAATGGCTTTGAGGAGTCTCCAGCCCGGGGTGACTGTCTTCATTATACATCTGGCTTTCGATGACGAAGAGATGCGCGCGGCCACACGCGAGCGCGATACCTGGGGATCGGCGTGGCGACAGCGCGATTTCAACTTCTTTACAAGCGCGGAGTTCCGCGCATTGCTCGAGGAGCAGAACATCAAGCTGGTTACTTGGCGCGAGCTGGCCCACGCCGCGAAGTGAATGGCTTTGGGACGGGATTTTTCTTCCTGGGGTGTTCGAGACCAAGGGCTATCCGTTCTTTGCGCGCTCCCGGCCATTCTCGTTAGTTTATTATAGTTGCAGGAGCCTCGGCCCTCCGAGAGCATGCTCATGGTGTCTCGTCCGGTTTCTCGACCGAAGTCCATTCTTAGAAACCCGCTGCTGTATTCCTCGGCGGTTCTCCTGGGCGCTTCACTCAGCGTCGCGCTTTTTTGTGATTTCGCGGTGCCAGGATAGGCGCACCATCGAACGCCGCGCGGCGCAAGAGCTCAGAGAACAGCAGCACGAGCAAGACCGCAGGGCCGTCGAGGGAGCGGGGGGGGCGAGGAGTTTCGGATTCTTAGCTTTTACGCGAGTCCCACGTTGCTTCGGCCGGGCCAGACCGCGCAGCTTGCTACGGAGTAGCCAACGCCAAGAGCGTCAAGTTGGAGCCTAAGACCCAGCCGGTGTGGCCGTCAGTGGCTCGTTGCATAGATGTATCTCCCACTAAATCAATCACTTATACGCTTACCATAGAAAACGGAGCGGGAACGACACAGTCTCAGGAGGTCGAAATAAAGGTACGCTGAATCTACCTACAAGCTGGCTCGGGAGCGAATCTTCGGGCTCGGACAGGCTTCCGGCTTGGCCGGCCTGGCCCGGCTCGGGCTTCAAAAACTGACTGGAACTAACTGGGGCTGCCCCTTGTGGCGGGAAATGCCAAGCATCTATAATGATTGTTCGCGCGGGGTCCGGCGAGCCATGCTGCTAAACCGGACTCCGCGAACATTTTTTTGGCAGCCAACTTTTGGTGACCGACGAAAATGTCTGACCCGCTCGCGAAAATTAAGCAGCGCCTGCAAGGGGAAATCGACCACCTCGAGCACGAGCTGAACATCGATTTGCCCAAGGAGATCGCCAAGGCGCGCGCCCACGGCGACCTTTCTGAAAACGCGGAGTACAAGTACGCCAAGGAACGCCAGGGGTATGTGAACGCCCGCATCGGGCAGCTCAAGAAGCGCATGGGCGACCTTGGGATGCTGAACCTGAGCAATATTCCGAAGGACCGGTCGGGATACGGGTCGCGCGTGGTTGTGCTCGATATTCACAAAGAAGTGAAAATCGAATACAAGCTGGTCACCACCGAAGAAGCTGACGTCGAGAAGGGGCTCATCTCGACGACTTCGCCCATTGGTAAGGCTTTGCTGAACCGCAAGGTGGGAGACGAAGTGCAAGTGGCGACTCCGGCGGGGCAGAAAGAATTTGAAATCGTGCGTCTGACTACTATTCACGAAGACGAGTAACTTTTCGGCTTTTTGGGGCGTCCTACCGATGTGGGTTGGTTTTCTGCGAGGCACCATGCATTGGGGAGCTGGGCCGGGGCTCGGGCTGCTGACACTGCTTGGGTACGCCGCGTTTACGATTGGCGCGGCTCTGGCTTGGCGCAATCGTGATGACTTTTCTGTTTGGGTGCACGACGAGTTCGGGGCTTTCCGGCGCAGCCTTTCCCGTTATACGGTCATCGGTCCGTTTTACAGCGTGCGGGAAGAATCCCGGCTCAAGGCTGTGCCTTCGCAGTTCGTTCGGTCGCTTAGCCGATTTCCTCGCCGGAAGATAAATCCCGCTTTCCTCCTGCTTTTTCTGGGTGCGATTCTGTTGTTTCTCGATTTCTTCATTTAGATAATGAATACGGCCGCATATCCCCGTTGGGGACAAACTCTCCTGGCTTTGCGATTTTCGTCGCCATGAAACCTTCACTCATTGTGCATGGCGGTGCTTGGGATATTCCCGACGAAGCCGTGGTGGCCTGCCATTCGGGTTGCCGCCGAGCTCTCGAAGCAGGCTGGTCGTTGCTATCCGATGGGGGAACTGCGTTAGACGCTGTCGAAGCCGCTATCGTGGTGCTCGAAGACGAGCCGGTGTTCGACGCGGGGTTCGGCTCTCATTTGAATCTCGATGGCCGGGTGGAATGCGACGCGATTGTGATGAACGGCGCGACCTTGCGCGCTGGAGCTGTTGCTGCTTTGCAGCGGGTTCAGAATCCGATCCGGCTGGCGCGTGCCGTGCTGGAACGCTGCCCGCATATGATGCTCGTCGCTGAGGGGGCGGAGCGGTTCGCAAGGGACCATGGGATTGCGTTGTGCGATCCGGCGGATCTTGTGAGCGACGCGGAGCGCGAGGCTTGGCGGGTTTGCAGCCAGGACAAACACGCAACGGCGCATCATCGGGGACACGAGCAGGGCACGGTAGGCGCGGTGGCTATCGATGCTCATGGCAAGTTGTTTGCGGCAACTTCGACCGGCGGAACGTGTTGCAAACTGCCGGGGCGTGTTGGCGATTCGCCTTTGATTGGGTGCGGGTGTTACGCCGATTCCACGGCCGGGGGCGTTTCTTGCACCGGGTACGGCGAAGCGATCATGAAGATCGTGATGGCCAAGACCGCAACTGACCTGCTCCGGACGTGTCACGCAACTTTCTGTGTGTCCGATTCTTCGCGAGACAGTTCCGGACCGCCATCGCACTCCTGCGCGGCGGACACCGCCATGCACGTGGCGCGCGAAGCGGTTCACCTTCTGGGCAAACGCACCCAGGCCACGGGCGGACTCATCCTGCTGGACTGCGAAGGGAACCCGGGGTTCGCTTTTAACACGCCACGAATGGCCTATGGCTACGTCGCTGGCGACGGTTCCTTCGTCACCAGAGTGTAGCTCTCTGGCCCTAGATAACTTCGCCTAGGACAAACTTCGCCTGGGACTTTGCCTGGGACTTTGCCTGGGACGCTTGACCCGGGCACCTTTCGGCGGTAGCCTCGCGCTCCCTATTGCCGCGTTGGTCTTAGCTACCCAGGAGGTTGCGCATGGTTCCTCTCGCCGCTTTGTGGCTCCCCATCCTAGTCTCGGCTGTGATCGTGTTCATCGCCAGCTCCATCATGCATACCGTGTTGCCCTATCACCGAGGCGACTACCGGCAGCTGCCCGACGAGGATAAGCTTCTTGTAGCGCTGCGGGCTGCCGGCTTCACGCGTGGGCTTTATATTTTTCCGTTCGGCACGCACCAGGATATGAAGACGCCTGCCATGCAGGAAAAATACAAGCAAGGACCGGTGGGCATGATGACCGTTTTCCCCGTTGGACCGCCCGCCATGCCGAAGTTCCTCGCGCAATGGTTCGGTTATTGTCTTGTCATCGCCTTCTTCGTTGCCTACCTAACGGGGCACACGGTCGGCTCGGGGGAGAAGTATCTGGTCGTGTTTCGCGTAGCAGGTACCGCCGCGTTCATGGCTTACGGATTGGGGCAGCTTAGCAACGCTATCTGGAAAGGCCAAACCTGGGGAATGACCACCAAGGAAGTGGTTGATGGCCTGGTATACGGCCTGCTAACGGCAGGCGCCTTTGGCTGGCTCTGGCCCCGCTAATCCGTATCTCCGACAAAAGGTCACCCCGCTCTTGCCGGGCAAATCCGTGTGCGCAGACGCTTGCCGGTTTCTAGCGTACAAGTAAGGCAATTCACTCCGTGGGGCAACGAAATTGACCCAGACCGCTTCTGCACATAACATGACCAAGGGCCCTGAAAAGGTCGTGGCCGTGGAAGGTCGGGCTCTCCTAGATCTTTGACGTTCTCCCCACCGCTTGCGGCGAGGATCCCTACGGGGCCGGATTTTGGTCCGGTCCCTTCGGTGGGTTGCTCCCACAACGGCCTTGCTTCAGCGGAGGACAACGAAGAGGCTTTGGGCTGCCCGCCCATAGGTCCCTTTGGGACCAGACGAGAAAGGCAAGAGGGCCTTATATCCCCATATCCCCGAGCCTTTTACGGCCGGATTGGCAAATAGGAAACCGATGAACACCAAGCGGCATGGGATTGCGCAGCGCGCCTTAGTACTGGCCATTTTCCTTTTTGGGCTGCAGGTGGGTTTAGAACTGGCGTGCCCGGTAAAGGCGGAGCCGCAGACCACTGACGAAATTATCACCAAGGTACTGGCTGCGCGCGGCGGGCTGGAAAAAGCCAAGGCTGTTCAGACGGAGCGCATCACCGGCACAATTTATTTCAATGCGGAGATATACGGGCCGTTCCTGGCTGAATTCAAACGGCCAGGGAAGATGCACAACGAAGTGACTATCCAAAACAGAACCGTGGTGCGTTCGTTCAATGGCAAAGATGCGGGCTGGGTGACCAACCCTTTTGCTGGGAAGGATACGCCTGAGGCGATGTCCGCGGACGAAGTGAAGGACGTCGTGAATGAAGCTGACTTCGACGGCCCGCTGGTGGACGCTAAAGCCAAGGGTAACACCATCCAACTGACGGGTACGGAGAGAGTGGAAGGGCGGGACGCGTACATACTAAAGGTGACGCATAAGGACGGCCAAGTGTCATTCTACTCGTTCGATACAAAGACTTTTTTGCTGGTTAAGTGGAGCGGGGCTGACAGCGTTAACGGGGAGACCGTCACGCGGGAGACTTATTTTCACGATTACCGGGACGTCGGGGGGCTGAAATTTGCGTTTGAGCTAGTTTCGAATACCCCGGGAGCGGACGTTACACAGAGAATTGTGGTGGACAAGATCGAACTTGACGCGCAGATCGATGATGCGCGTTTTGGGAAACCGCAGGCGGCTCCCGCGCCACCTGCCGCTTCTTCACCGGCTGATCCGCCGGGCCAGCAGTTCCTGGCAACGATTGCGAAGCGAATACGGGCAGATTTCCCGCTGGGAATGGTATTCTGGCGGAGAAAATGGTGCAGTTCGTTTCCAGAAGGTGCTCTTCAAACTGGAGTTCATGTTCTCACGGATGCATAAGAGGCTCGGGCTGACAAGATCCCTTCTGGGGGCTGGCCTGGTTTTCTGTTTGGTTCTTGGTGTGGCTGGCCGGGCAAACGCGGCTAGCCCTGCGACGCGTCAGTCGCCGGTTTCTTCGGCTGGATTCAACTCGAGTTTTGCTATCGCGGATTTCGACGGGGACCGAAAACCGGACCTGGCGACCGTGGAAGTCCAAAAGGGCAACTCCTCCAGCACTTCGCAGTATTCGATACGGTTGCAGTTGACCGCTGGTGCCGTGCAAGTGTTTGGTGTGATTGCGCCTGCCGGCGGGCTGCAGATTGTGGCGCGGGATGTAAATGGCGACGATGCCCTGGACGTGCTGGTCAGCACGGCTTGGCAGCATCAGCAAGTCGCAGTGCTGTTGAATGATGGCCACGGAAAATTCACATTGGCAGACGCTGGCGCGTTTCCGGCCGCTTCCCGGGGAAGCCGTCGCGATTGGACTTCTGGAACGCCTGCGTTCTCGGATAGCACTGTACTTGTTCGCACCGAATATCCACCGGGCGGATTGGATCGTGAAAGCGAGTTTGATGGTCCACGAGTTCAGTTTGAGAGAGTGCGCGCCTCTGTTCCTACGGGCTCCACCCGACTTTTTCTTTTCTCGCTGCTTGGCCGGGCTCCTCCTACCTTCGCTTCCGGGTCTTACACATTCCGTTAAATAGAACGTAAATTCGTGCATCCGAATCCGTTTATCTAGTTCACCGGTTCTTCGGGACGCATCGCCGCTTTGCTGTTTCGAGAGGCGAAGGCCGTGCGTATCGTCCGAATGATTCTTCGCATTTCTATTTGACGGCGGCGAGACAAGGGCGTCTCGCGGCACGACGTGAGGTCAGACAATGATTCGCATGGGCTTTCTATATTCGGCCCTCTTACTCGCCTCGGTATTATTTGTGACGGGCTGCGGCGAAAGCCAGGGTGATCTGAAGGCGGAAGCGCCGCCGGCGGCGAAAGTCGAACACGAGCAGGATGTGAACTCGGTCAAGGTCGAGCACCCCGAGCAGTTTCCACTTTTTACCGCGATCGAGCACGCCGCCACCACGCAGTTGGTCGCTACAGGTGTGGTGGCGCCGGACGTTGCGCGGACCGTGCCGGTGATATCGATTGCCACCGGGCGGGTGGTGGAGATCAAGGCGCGGCTGGGCGACACGGTGAAAAAAGGGCAACTGCTGATGCGCGTGCAGAGCGCGGATATTGCTGCGGCATTTGCAGACTATCGAAAAGCTGTGGCCGACGAAAAACTGGCCGGTACTCAACTCGAGCGGGCCAAGCTGCTGTATGAAAAGGGGGCCTTTTCCTTGAATGATTATCAGACCGCGGAGGACGTGGAGAACAAGACGCAAGTGGACGTGGAAACCGCGGCCGAGCACCTACGCGTTCTTGGCAGTCCGCTCGACCACCCGTCCGGGATCGTGGACGTTTACGCTCCGGTATCGGGAGTCATCACCGACCAGCAGGTAACCAACGCAGCAGGCGTTGCTGGCCTGGGAGCGCCCAATCCATTCACGATTTCTGACCTGAGCTACGTGTGGATTCTTTGCGATGTTTACGAGAATGATCTCTCGAGCGTGCACGCGGGAGAGACGGCGGAGATTCGCTTGAATGCTTATCCAGACAAGGTCTTGCGCGGGGAAATCACCAATATCGGACCGATTCTCGATCCCAACCTTCGAACAACAAAAGTACGAATCGAAGTCGCAAATCCCGGAACCATGAAGATAGGAATGTTCGTGACGGCGACGCTCCACGGCCAGAAAAAGGAAATACGCGCCGCTGTGCCAGCGGATGCCATCTTGCATCTGCATGACCGGGATTGGGTGTATGTCCCAGCCGGGGAGAAGACCTTCCGGCGCGTGGAGGTGAAGGCGGGCGAGACATTGCCGAACAATATGCAGGAGATCGTCACTGGACTGCACGCGGGGCAACAGGTGGTGAGCAGCGCTCTGGTGTTGCAGAACACGGCGGAGCAGTAAATGATCGAGAAACTTGTCGATTTCTCATTGGAGAACCGCTTTCTTGTTCTCGCAGCGGTGATTCTGTTGCTCGGCTGGGGTGCGATTTCGTTTCATCAACTTCCCGTAGAAGCCTATCCGGACGTCGCCAACAACTACGTGGAACTCATCACACAGTGGCCGGGAATTTCCGCGGAACAAATCGAGCAACAGGTTACGATTCCGCTCGAAATCGTAATGAACGGCATCCCCCATGTTTCCCACTTGCGATCTTTCTCGCTCTTTGGGCTTTCGGACATAAAGTTGATTTTCGATGATGAAGAAGAGAACGCCTGGAACCGGGAAAGGGTTCTCGAGAGGCTTTCGCAGGTTACCTTGCCGCCCGGAGTGGTGGCCCAGATGGGCACGGACTGGAGTCCCGTCGGGCAAATCTATTTCTTCACACTAAGGAGTACAAACCCGAGCTTCGACGTCATGGAGCTGAAGTCCATCGAAGACTGGACAGTTGAAAAAAACTTCAAAGCCGTTCCCGACGTTGTGGATGTGGCAAGTTTCGGTGGGCCGACCCGCGAGTATCAGGTTCGAGTCGATCCTAATAAGCTGATCGCCTATGGACTCAGCCTCTCGCAGGTCGAGCAGCAGCTGACCAGCAATAACGCCAATGCGGGGGGCAGCTTTATCGAAGGCGGATTACAGCAGATCAATGTCCGGGAAGTGGGTCTGGTCGGAAATGTGCGCGACATCGAAAACACCGTGATTGTGACGAAGAGTGGCACGCCGTTGCGCGTGAAAGATATAGCAGTAATCTCGCAGGGGCCCAAGATCCGGCTCGGCCAGTTCGCCAGAGCAATTCACCACGAAGACGGAAGAATTATTGATAACGACGATGTGGTTTCCGGGATCGTGCTCTTACGCAAAGGCGCGAATGCCGATGAAGCTCTCGCAGGCATCCACGAGAAAGTCAAAGAGTTGAATGACCACATCTTGCCTCCTGGAGTGAAGGTCGTTCCGTTTATTGACCGCAGCGACCTGGTCCACTATACGACGCATACGGTCTTGCACAACCTGACGGAAGGCATCCTTCTCGTGGTGCTCGTTCTCTTCCTGTTTCTTGGAAACGTTCGCGGAGCGTTCATCGTGGCGCTGACGGTTCCGTTTGCGCTCTTATTTGCTGCGACGTGTCTCAAGCTAAAAAGCATCCCGGCGAACCTGCTTTCCCTGGGAGCACTGGATTTCGGAATGGTTGTGGATGGCGCTGTGGTAATGGTGGAAAACATTGTTCGTCACTTGAGCCACCAAGACACTTCCTACAAAACGACGCTGGAGCGCATCCGCAACGCAGCCCACGAAGTCCAGCGGCCGGTCTTCTTCGCGATTGCCATCATTATCACGGCCTACCTGCCGATTTTCACGTTGCAGCGCGTCGAAGGGCGCCTGTTCCACCCCATGGCCTGGACGGTAGCTTTTGCGCTGATCGGCGCGCTCCTATTTTCCATGCTCGTCGCGCCGGTTCTGTCCAGCCTGTTGTTCAGTAAGGGCGTTAGGGAATGGCACAACCCGGTGATGGAGTTCCTGAAAAAGCACTATCGCAATGCCTTGCGGTGGGCGATCGAGCATCGGCTGGTCACCGTGGGAGGTGCCGCGATCGGTTTGGCGGCAACAATCTTTCTCATTATGGCTGGAGTTATCGGCTCCGAATTCCTGCCGCATTTGGACGAAGGCGCGCTCTGGGTTCGCGGCACGCTTGCTCCCAGCACGGGACCTACCGAGGGGACTCGTCTGGCGGACGAGACCCGCATTGTGCTTTGCTCTTTCCCCGAAGTCACTCAATGCACCAGCCAAGTAGGGCGTCCCGATGACGGCACGGACACGACAGGTTTTTTCAATACAGAATATTTCGTCGATTTGAAGCCGAAAGAACAGTGGCGGCTTGTGTTTCACCAGGATAAGGAAAGACTAATCGCGGCCATGCAGCGCGAACTGGACAAAATTCCCGGCGTTATCTGGAACTTCTCTCAGCCGATTGCGGACAACATGGAGGAAGCAGTAAGCGGAGTAAAAGGCGAGCTCGCGGTAAAGATTTATGGCAATGATCTCAAGCTTCTTGAGACTCAAGCGGATCAGATCGTCAATATCATGCGCCAGGTCAACGGAATCGAGGATCTCGGAGTCCTTCGAGTTCTGGGGCAGCCCAACTTGGAGATTTCCGTGGATCGAGTCGAAGCCGCACGCCATCAAATCAACGTCGCGGATATTCAAGATGCCGTCCAGACGGCCATCGGGGGGACGGCTTTTACGCAGGTGCTCCAGGGTGAGGCGAGATACGATCTGGTGATGCGTTACCTCCCGCAGTACCGCAGCACCAAAGAAGCCATTCAGAACATTCGCCTGCTGGCTCCTTCCGGCGAGCGCGTCTCGCTCGGACAGCTCTCGAAGCTCGAAGTACGGGACGGTGGTTCAGAAATCTATCGTGAGGGAAATCAACGGTATATCGCGATCAAGTACAGCGTGCGTGGTCGAGACCTTGGCGGGGCTGTGGAAGAAGCCATTGGGAAAGTAAGTGCACAAATTCAGCTTCCGCGTGGATACCACATCGACTGGGCCGGCGAGTACGAGAGCGAAAAAAGAGCGGAGGCGCGGCTCCTGGTCATCGTGCCCCTGACTGTGCTGGTGATTTTCGGCATTCTTTACACAATGTTTCGCTCGTTTAAATGGGCGCTGCTGCTTCTGGCCAACGTGGCCATGGCGCCCATTGGTGGATTGCTCGCGCTCTTGATTACCGGCACCCACTTCAGCGTATCCTCGGGCGTGGGCTTCCTGGCGCTCTTCGGCGTTTCGGTGCAAACCGGGGTGATCATGCTGGAATATATCAATCAGTTGCGCGCCCGCGGGCATACCATTGAGGACGCGGCCGTCGACGGAGCCGTTCTGCGGCTTCGGCCCATCATGATGACCATGCTCGTGGCCACCCTCGGCTTGCTGCCGGCGGCTCTTTCGCGCGGCATCGGTTCGGATTCGCAGCGGCCCTTTGCCATCGTCATTGTGGGAGGCCTTGTGGGGGCCATGCTTCTGAGTATTTTTCTTCTGCCTACTTTATATGTGTGGTTTGCCGGCGATCACGACACGCTGCCCACACCAGAGCCGGGCTTCGAGGAGAGTGCCTGACGCGGTGGGCCGAAGGAGACACAGTAGACACGGGCTGTTGTCGCGTCCCAAGGTCTCTAGGGTTATTCTGCGTGCATGGCGAACGCCCCCAACAGCTGGAAGTCCCGGGAGAGCTCCGGGCTTTGCGCGGATTGTGTCCATTCGCGCTCGGTGGAATCCAGCCGCGGGTCCGTCTTTCTGCTATGCGAGCTATCCCGCAGCGATCCCCGATTCGCCAAATACCCGCGGCTGCCGGTGCTTTCCTGCCCCGGATACCAGAAAAACCCGGAGCATTTTGCCTAGAAGGCCAAAAAAAAGGAGGGCGCCCTGGCGGATGCCCCCCATGAAAATGATCCGATGCTATTGCTGAGGCTGCGGTGGTTGCGACGGAACCGGCGCGTTGGCCGGCGACTTGGTAGAGACAGGTGTCACGCTCGCTGAGCTAGTGGCGGCCGACTCGGATGACTTGTATTTTGGAGCGCTGATGTATCCGTGAACCGTGTCTTTGTCGATGCGGTTCACGATGATCTGCACGGGCTGGGATTCGCTCTCGGTGTGAATCCAGATGGGCTCGTATAGGTTTACCTTTCTCTTCTGAAGCTCATTGTCGTCCACGATCATAGCAACGTCGTAGCTCTTGTGCTTGGTATCCGCTTTACGAAGGGAAAGCGTGAGGGGCCCGACGCGCTGGAATTGCTTTGACTTGGACAGGTCAAATTCAAAGTAGCTGCGTTCGCCACGCCTTTCAAGGGCCACGAGTTCGTCGTGCGTCTTGGCGATCGAGCCGTTCAGGTCATCGCGAGTGGAGTTAATCGTTCCTTCGAGCTCGGAGCGGTCTTTGGCAACCTCGTCTTGCGTCTCTTTCAACTGTTTCTGCTGCTCGGCCAACTGAGACTCGAGCTCCAGGTATTTTTTGTCGACCACGGGGGTGCGACGCTTGGCAACGTGCCGCTTCGCGATTGCGGACTTGGCGGAAGTGGCGGGCGTCGATGTGGATGCGGCCTCCGGGGTTTTCGCAGCACGATCCACGGGAGGTTCAGAGATACTCGCGTCGAGAGGCGGTGTGGATGCCGCGGGGGACTGGGGCGAGGTTCGCGCCGTGGTAATATCGTTGAGCTTGGCAGTCACGGCCGTGAGTTGCCCCTGCATCTGGTTCAGTGCTGCATTGGCAGTTGCGGTTCGCGCGGTCAGTGCACGAACCATGGATTGTTGGTGAAGACCGTAAGCGAAAGCCACCGCTGCGATTCCCAGTAGCGCTACGACGGCGATCACCAGCCAGCGGTTGGCGTCGGCCCGCGCGGTCGCCAAACCATTCTGACTATGCTGATTATGGCCGTTCGATTCTTGATGTTCGTGCATGATGGCCCTCCCCGATCTCCTACATTTTCCAGGCCGCAGCCTGGTGACCTCTAAAGCAAGCCCGCGCTGCGCTGGACCGAGAAACCGCCAAGCGCGGTTCCCCTCTAGACAAACATCTCCCTCGTTTTCTTAGCACGCAAAGGGCCGCATTGGCTTGTGCTCGGCATGAGTTAAAGTGTTTATCTTCATGGGGTAAGAAGCAGCGCGCGAATGCCCGAACCATGTCGAGGTACTAGTCCTAGAAAATTCTCCCTGACCTAACGAAGGAATTATCCGGTCGAGCTTTTTGCGCAGGAGTGACCCCCATCCCGCGACTGGAGATCATCGGGCGGCGGGTCTCGAGCAGAGCAGCAAGCCGCGCAAATTGTTTTCCTAAAGCGACCCAACGACGGAGGACCGAGCCAAGATGGGGCGGCTCCGAGTTAGTTAGGCGAAATTAGGAAGCGCGATTGCCGCGAAGCAAGGGCGTGTGCTAGCATCCGCCGGTTGGGGAACGGACCAGGGGTAGATGGTAGTCCGGCGCTTTATGCTGCAGAGCACGGCATCGGGGCCACGCTCTCCTTCAACTTCTGAATCGCAACCCAGGCGCAGGCCCGCGCCTGAATTCTTCGGGACGGACCCTCGCCTGTTGGCGCCGGCATCGCCGGGGCCACGCAGAGGGAGGTCTATATGAAGAGCTATCTCACCAAGGACATACGAAACATTGGCATTGTCGGCCACGGCGGCACCGGCAAGACGCAACTGGTGTCGTCGTTGCTCTTCACTGCGGGGATGACCCCGCGCTGGGGAAAGATTGCGGAAGGCAGCACTACGACCGACTGGGACGAAGAAGAAATCGCCAGGAAAATCTCGATTCAGACCGGCCTCGCTTATGCCGAATGGCCCGCTTCCGGCGGACACCCGGCAGGGTCCGAAAGAGTTAAAATTAATTTCATCGATCTCCCCGGCTACTCGACGTTCATCACGGAAACCAAGGCCTCGCTGATCGCCGCGGATGCGGCGCTGATCGCGGTGGATGCGCATGTCGGCGCGCAAGTGACTACGGAAAAAGTTTGGGATTATTGCACGGAATACGACATCCCCCGGGCGTTTGTGCTGACCTGGATGGACCGGGAGCTGGCTAGCTTTGAACGCTCGATGGCCTCGCTCGAACAGGTTTTTGGACGCAACGTTGTGGCGTTGCAGCTTCCTATCGGCTCGGAAAAAGGCTTCCGCGGCGTGGTCGACCTGGTGGCGATGAAAGCGCACGTGTACAAGCCGGATGGGGATGGGAAGCCATCGATAGAAGAGATTCCGGCTGCGCTTGCCGATGAAGCCAAGGAAGCGCACGAGAAGCTTGTCGAAATGGTGGCTGAAGGGGACGACGAATTGATGGAAGAGTTTTTCCGGGAAGGCACGATTCCGATTGCGGATTTGATTCCGGGCGTCCGGAAGGCTATTGTCGCCGAAAAAATCTTTCCCGTGCTGCTTGCTTCGGGACTTCGCAATGTCGGAACCGCGAGCTTGCTGACATTTTTGGCCGACGCGTTTCCCCATCCCGATGAGCACGCCCAGGTGGGCTTCACGGAGCCCAACGGTAAGGACGAGCGCGTGGAGCGCAAGTACGACGACGGTCAGCCGCTCTCGCTTTTCGTGTTCAAGACGCTCGCGGATCCTTTCGCCGGGCGCATCAATTATTTCAAGGTGAAAAGCGGAGTCCTGAAAAACGATGCCACCCTGACGAATTACAAGCGGGGCACGCTGGAGCGCTTCCAGCACACGCAAGTTGTGCAGGGCAAACAGCTCAGCGAAATCGCGGAACTGCACGCAGGCGACATCGGCGCGATCGCCAAACTGAAAGAGACGACGACTGGCGAAACGCTGGGTGACAAAGCCGCTCCCATCTACTACAAGCCCGCGCAGCTTCCCGAACCCTCCATTACATTTGCGATCGAACCAAAAACGCGTGCCGACGAGGACAAAATCGGCATTTCCATCCACAAGATTATCGAGGAAGATCCTGCCCTGCACTTCATGCGCGACCCGCAGACCAAGGAATTTCTGCTCGCCGGGTCCGGGCAGCAGCACATCGAGGTGGTCGTCGCGAAGTTGCACAAGCGCTACCACGTTGATCTGACGCTGAAGCCGCCGAAAGTGGCGTACCGCGAAACCATCCGGGGCAAAGCCGACGCTGAGGGCAAGCACAAGAAACAGTCTGGCGGGCACGGCCAATTCGGGGTGTGCCGCATCAAGATGGAGCCGATTGAACGCGGCAAAGGCGTCGAGTTCGTCGATGACGTCTTTGGCGGGGCGATTCCGAGGAACTGGATTCCTTCAGTGGAGAAGGGGATTCGCGATGCGGCTGCGCGCGGTTATCTTGCCGGTTTTCCGGTGGTGGATTTCCGCGCCGTACTTTATGACGGCAAGTACCACGACGTGGATTCCTCGGACATGGCTTTCAAGATTGCCGGCTCGCTGGCGTTCAAGGAAGCCATGAAGATGGCCAAACCCGCTCTGCTGGAGCCGGTGATGCACGTCGAGGTTTATGCGCCAGACCAATACTCCGGCGACCTTATGGGCGATCTCAGCTCGCGGCGCGGCCGCATCGCAGGAAGTGAATCGCGCGGGCACAACGTGATCATCAAAGCGCAGGTGCCGTTTGCCGAGATGCTGAGTTACGCCAACGATCTCATTTCCAAAACGCAAGGACGAGCGACGTATTCGATGGAGTTTTCCCACTACGATTATGTGCCGAACGAGCTAGCACAAAAAGTGATCGATGCGCACAAGGCTACGCACGGCGAACAACCGGTTGAAGAAGAAGCGTGAGTCTCAGTGGAAGGTCGCTTCCCCAGACGGCGAACGCCACGCGCGCACCCGCCAGGACGAGTCCGAGCAGACTTAGCGTTCCATTCTCCGGCGCGAATCGCAGGTCGAGCCAGCCGTAACTGGCGTCCGATTGCGACAGCAGCAAAAATGCGACCATCACGGGCACGAGGTGCCGCAAGCGCTCGATGAAGTGCTCTTCCTTCTTTGTGGATTCTTGGCGGAGAGCGGACGCCGCCCAGTACACGCCAAGAACGGCCCAGAAGCAGCCGACCATGCGGAGCGCCCTTACGGAATCTAGGGAGGCGACATTCGACGCAACGGTGAAGAGGAATTGGATGGCGCGGATCAACAGTAAGAGTAAAGCAGTATTCCCAGGAACCTTCTTCCCGCGACTTGTTGCAACTCCACGATACGATTCTTGCCTCGCCGTCTTTCGGCGGCTTGGCGTTTGAGCGCGGTGATCCACTGGCGTTCTGCGCGGACCTGCGAAAGATAAAAACGCAAAACGGAGTAGCCCCAGGCGTCGGCGTTCATGGCCGCCATGTCGGTGTGAATGGTCTCGAGGCGAGGCTGGCGTCGGGCGAGAAAGCGGTCGCGTTGGTCGAGGAGGCGTTCTCGCGTGTCTCGATCGAGCGCGGAGAACAGGCCCACGCGGACGCGAAACTGATCTTCCGTGGACGCTTCTTTTTCGGTAAAACGAGCAAGCCGCTGGAGTAGCTCGAGTCATCCTTTGGCGGTGAGCGCGTACAGATCGCGCTTTTGGCCGCGTTGGCCGTCGGTCGTGCGCTTGACGACCCAGGAGTTTTCCACGAATCGGCGGAGCAGGGGATAAACGAGGTTGTTGTGCATGTCGTCGTGGCCCAACAAGAGGCCCGCGAGCTTTTTAAGGGCGTAGCCGTGCCGCGGGCCTTCCCTAAGAGCGTCGGGAATAATTAGGTCATTTATGACAGAGTCATTATCGTATTAATGGCGGAACGTCAAGGGCGACGGGGACACCAATTTGGTGCTTGCCGGGAGCACCCACGGTTTCGAGAATAGATGCTCTATGAAGAATAAAAATGTTCACCAGTATGGCCCTCAAACAATGGCGATTCATGGAGGTGAACCGGCGCGCCACGGAGTCGGCGCGCCCGTCGGCACTCCGATTTGCCGCACTTCGACATTCACCTTTTCGTCGACGGCAGAGATGAAACGATGGGCCGAGGGTAAGAGCAAAGCGTATATCTACTCGCGCTATGGCAATCCGACGCTGAGCGTGGCCGAAGGAAAAATCGCTGCGCTCGAAGGCGGAGAAGCCGCAGTGGTCACGGCGTCGGGCATGGCGGCGATATCTTCCGCGCTGCTGGGCGTACTGAAGTGCGGTGACGAACTCATCTCGACGGCGCAGGTCTATGGCGGTAGCTACCGATTGATGCGCGATGTTTTTCCGGACATGGGGATTAAGGTGCATCAGGTAGGAACCGATCTTGCTGGACTGGAAGAGCTCGCCACACCACGCACGAAATGCCTGTACGTGGAGACGCCGACGAATCCGACGCTGCGACTCGTCGATTTAGATAAAGCCATTAAATTTGCCAAGAGACACAAGCTGATTTCCATCATCGACAACACCTTCGCTACTCCCGTGCTGCAAAATCCTCTCGGGATGGGTTTCGACATCGTCGTGCACAGCGCCACGAAAGCGCTTGCGGGGCACTCCGACGTGATTGCCGGCGTGGCGGTGGGCAATAAGCACCGCATGGAGCGTGTTCGCCACATGGTCATCGATCTCGGAGGCTCGATGGATCCCGAGGCGGCTCACCTGTTGCTTCGTGGAATCAAGACTTTGGGGGTGCGCGTCGAGCGGCAGTGTCTGAACGCCATGGCTGTTGCAAAATTCCTGGGAAAACACCCGCAGGTCGCGCGCGTGCACTATCCGGGCCTGGCGTCGCACCCGGATCACAAGCTCGCGAAAAAACAGATGCGCGGATTTGGCACCATGCTGGCGTTTGATTTGAAGGGCGGTTTGCCCGCCGCGCGGCGCTTCTGCGACCGGGTGCAGTTGTTTCTGCTGGCGGCGAGCCTCGGTGGCGTCGAGTCGCTGGTCATCCTTCCCATCTACAGCTCGCATTACAACATGAGCGCTGAGGAACTAAAACGCGCGCACGTAAGCCCCGGCACGGTGCGAGTTTCCGTTGGACTTGAGGATGCCGAGGACCTCATCCGAGACTTGCAGCAGGCTCTGGCCTAGCCGGGCGACTGGCGCTGGATGACGGGAGAGACTATCCCAGTCAGCCTAGGCTTGGCGTGACCATGGCGTCCTTCCTGGAAGAAGCCAGACTGGGGTCGGTGCCCCCAAAAACAAAAACGGGCGGTACGCCGAAGCGCGCCGCCCGTTGTGTGTTTTTGTGAAGTGGAATTAGAGGGGTTGGACGTTCGAGGCCTGCAGACCCTTGGGGCCCTTGGTCACTTCGAATTCAACCGCTTGGCCATCGTTCAACGACTTGTAGCCATCAGCCACGATCGCGGAGAAATGGACGAAAACGTCCTCACCGCTCTGGCGCTGGATGAAACCGAAGCCCTTGCTGGCATTGAACCACTTCACTGTTCCTTGTTCTTTACTCACTGCTGTACTCTTTTCTGTCGGCTGACTTGCAACCGAGCATTACTAAATTGAGCTATTTGGTGCCTCGAAATCCGAACCCCTCTTAAGAGTTACGGCCGCTTTCAGACGTAAAAAAAAGGCCGCAAGTTTGACCTTGCGACCGCTTTACACATCCAAAGGCGATACAAGAGCAACAAACGCAAAGACAGAGTACCACAAATGGTCCTGCTTGCCAAGCGGTTTTTTTCACGTTTTCCTTTTCATTGGTAACGCCCTTTTGTTCCAGTCGGCCTCCGCGCCCCGGCTGCACCCCTGACGATAGGTTAGGGCACGGCTTGCGGGTCGGCGCAGGCCTAGCGCGGGCCATTGCGGTAAACCGCCCAGTCAGGCATCGAGCCGCCCGTGTGCTGGGCGACCCAGCTTCGCGCTGCCGCAGGCCACAATTGGCGGCGTCGCCTTTCCGAGGGCACTGGTTCGACGGTGTTTCCGGACAGGCCGTAGTAAGGCGCGCACCTCTAGCTTGGCGTGCTGGTGGTTTGCAGCACTTTGGCAAGCATGTCAAGGCAGCCGTTCCAACCGCGGTGGTGTTCGTCGCGCAGTTTCGTCGAGCCGAAGGTGGCGTGCGTCAAAACAACTTCCGTGAGATCTCCGCGCGCGAAAAATTCGACGGTGACTTTCGTATCCGGACTCTCTGGGTGCAATTCCGTGCGCGAACCGTCTGGCTCGGCCTTGGTCCAGGCCCAGCTAAACACGATTTTTTCGGGAGGTTTTACCTCGAGATAGACGCCTTGTCCCCAGTAGGTCTCGCCCTTGCCGGGATCGCGCACTTCCATGAGGTAGCGCCCGCCGGTGCGGATCTCCTGCACGTGGTGAATCACCACGTGCGAGGCCGCGTCCTTGCACATCCACTGCTCTAGCTGTTCGCGGTCGGCCCACGCGGCGAAGACTTTTTCGCGAGGCGCCGCGAACGTCCGGCGGATTTGGAGCGTGAAGCCCGGGTTCGTTTGGCCTTGCTTTGCGCTTGGCATGTTTGCCTCTCCTTGCGAGCGGTGGTTTCCAGATACTTCGCCAGGGCTTGGAATTGCGATTCCCAGAACGCGCGGTACTGCTCGATCCAGGCGGCCGCGTTCCTGAGGGGCTCCGCGGCCAGCCTGCAGTGGTGCACGCGGCCATTGATCTCGCGCTCAAGGAGACCTGCGGACTCCAGTATGCGTACATGCTTCGAGACGGCTGGCAGAGAAACGCGGAAAGGCTCGGCAAGCTCGGTGATCCTGGCCTCACCCTGTGCGAGGCGGGCCAGGATGGCGCGGCGGGTGGGATCGGCGAGCGCACCGAAGGTGGCATCCAGGGGCGCGGTGGAATAGTTAACCATTCGGTTTAATATTAGGCGGCCGACTCGTGTTGTCAAGATGTTTTTTTAGAAGGCCTGCGTGTCGCCGTTCCTCGGCCAGCTAGCTGCTAGTGCGCCGCGGGGGAAGAACATGCCTTTCGTCTATCCAGGTTTGTCTTTTAGGTCCAGAGCGATTTTCAGAATTTCCGTGGACAAAGCCGTGGCGTCGACGTCGTCCATGTTGGCGAGCACAACGGTTCCAGCGCTCCGCTCCGGCACCAGGAGAATCGATGTGCTGGTGCTTGCTAGCTTCCGGAGTGCGACACGAGCGACAAGCCGAATTTCTTGCTATGGCCCCAGCCAAGCGCGTAGCCGTTCTCGGAACCATCGGCGGCCATCTGGGGAGTCCACATTTGTTCGCGCGTGGCCGGCTTGAGGAGCTTGTTGGCCAGAACGGCGATCTCAAACCGCGTCATATCGTCGGCCGAAGAGATCAGTCCGCCGCCAGGAATTTTGTAACTGGAGTCCAGAACGCCCGCGTTTTCGACGGCTCCGGACTTGTCCTTGTGGTACCAGCTCGAGCGGTGGGGAACAGCCGTCCGGGTTGTAATGCCGGATATCTCCGAGGTGACCGAGCAGCTCGCGAGTGGTGATAGGCCACTCTTTTTGGGAAAAGCCCGGCAATACTCCTGTGCCTCGACATCGAGATCCAGCTTGCCGCGCTCTGAAAGCTGCAGGATTGCGGTAGCGGTGATGGGCTTGGAAATAGAACCGAGGCGGAACAGAGTTAAAGATGTCGCCGGAACAAAATTCTCGAGGTCGGCCATTCCGAAGCTTTGGGACCAGACCAGCGCTCCGTCCTGACGACGGCCACGGAAATTCCCGGCACGCTGTTTGTGGCCATGAAACTCGACGCGGCTTTTTCGACCTGCGCGCTTATGGGATGAAAGACTCTTGCCCTGGGCTCCCAAGGATGAAGGGCCAAGGAAAAAGACCAACAGCAAGAGCGTGATCGCGCAGGTGGTCTTGCCTATTTTCGGCAAACACGGGATGGCCATCGATTTCACGTGAAACACCTGGGGTGACAGTTTATCTCGGACCACACCTCGACAGGAACAACCACGGCATGCCGCCATGCCGCATGGGTTCCGGTCGTGTATTGAGTAGGTCAACCCCACCCTGCCGGAAAGCGTTGACCTGGACTGTAACAGCTCCTTAACATAAGGAGATGCGCCCGAAGCTCCAGACTCGGCTGTATATAACGATCCTGGCTGTGCTCACGCTTACCGCCATCGGTTGTGAGGACGCAGCGAAACACGGAGTGCAGGCGCACGTTCCGGCGCTGACCCCGGCCAATGCAGCGACCGCTCAAGTTCCTGCCAATCTCGGGGAGCTTCCTCTGCGAAAGCTTTCGCCGGAGTGGCTAGCCGCCCTGGCGCCGCGAGCTCCTGGACCAAAGGAATACTTGATCGCGCAAGTGGAAGCCAAATTTGCGTCCGGCGAGCAGAACTACAAGGCTGGACATCTGGACGCCGCACGGCGCGACTTTGACGACGCCGTGGACTGGCTGCTCACCAGCGGCTACGACCCGAACAGCGATCCGAAGCTCAGCGAACTGTTCCACCGCGTGGTGGATACCGTCTACGGCTACGAGTTGCAGGCTTTCCGCGCCGGGGACGGCTTTCAGGAAGCTCCAGCGGTGCCCGCGCCCATCGATGAAGTAGCGGAGATGACCTTTCCTGTCGATCCACGCCTGAAAGAACGCGCCGAGCAAGCCGCCAAGAACATATCGCACGACCTGCCGCTCACCGTGAACGACGAAGTGCTTTCCTTCCTCAATTTTTTCCAGACGCCGCGAGGCCGCGCCATCGTCGAGACCGGGCTGCGGCGCTCCGGCCGCTATCGCGAAATGATTGCACGGGTTCTGCATGAAGAAGGCGTTCCGCAAGACTTGATCTATCTGGCGCAAGCGGAAAGTGCGTTCCAGCCACTGGCGCTTTCGCGGGCCGGCGCGCGGGGAATCTGGCAGTTCGTCGCGTACCGCGGCATGGAGTACGGATTGCGGCACACCTGGTGGATCGACGAGCGCCAAGATCCGGAAAAAGCCACGCGCGCGGCTGCTCAGCATTTGCGCGATCTGTACGGACAGTTCGGCGATTGGTATCTAGCGATGGCCGCGTACAACTGCGGTCCGGGAAACGTGCAAAAGGGCATCGAACACACCGGCTACGCGGATTTCTGGGAGCTCTACAAACGGAACGTGCTTCCGCGCGAAACGAAAAACTACGTGCCCATCATTCTGGCGCTCACGCTGATCGCCAAAGACGCCGCGCACTACGGCATACAAGTTGATCCGGAACAGCCAGTTCCGACCGACGTGGTAAAGCCCGGCCGGGCCATCGATCTGCGGCTTGTCGCCGAGACCATCGATGTGGATGTGGACACGCTGCGCGGCCTGAATCCTGCGCTGCTGCGCCTCGCGACTCCCGAGGATCCTTCCTTCGAGCTGCATCTACCGCTGGGCAGCGCAGAAAAATTCTCCGCGGAGATTGCCGACATTCCGGCCGACAAGTGGGTGAGCTGGCGGCGGCACCGCATCGAAGCCGGTGAGACGCTGACGTCCATCGGAAAAAAGTATCGCGTCACTCCCGCAGCGATCTCCGACGCAAACAATCTCGATCGTCACGCCGCGCTGGACGTCGGTGAGAAATTGATTATTCCGGCGGCCGCTCCCGCGGAGTCCAAGAGCCGTCTGGTTCGCTATCGCGTGCGCAAGGGCGACACGCTCGGCGGGATCGCGGATCGCTTCAGCGTACCCGCCGAAGACGTGCGCAAGTGGAATCACATGAAGACCGGCCATGTGAGCCGTGGCATGGTGCTGCGCATTTACACCGTCGGTGGCGCGCCAGAGTTCGCGCCAGAACACACGCGCGCAAAGACAAGTTCCAAGGGGCGTGCTTCGCAGCCCAGCACCTCCGCCAGTCAAGCCGCCGCGATTCACAACTAAGTCGTTTATATACAACAAGTTAAAGCTGCCTTGATGGTTTCGCCTGGCTCCACCGGGCGGTGACCACTGGTCCACCAGCCTGGTTCGAGAGGCTTCCGCTCGTGCCTCAGTTGCAGAATGCTTGACAACTTTGCAGGAGTACGATAACAACGGCGTGCGGCGGAGGGGAGTTGGCGACTCCAGCTAATGCAGCGTCCCGCAGGCCAAAGGCTTGTGGGTAGCCCCTCGGGAGGATGGTATGGATTTCGAGAAGGACAACTTCGAAGATGATAACGAGCTGTCACGGCTGGAGGAGGAAGACGAGCTGGGCGGCGGTGATGAGATCGTGGAGACCGAAGAGGAAGAGATCCTCATCACCGAGGAAGAGCCCGTAGCGGCGGCGGCGGCCACAGCTGCCGCCAAGCCCCCGGCTAAACCAGCCAAGAAAGCTGCTCCGAAAAAGAAAGCCACAGCAAAGGCCAAAAAAGCCAAGCCCAAGCCCAAGCCCAAGCCCAAGCCAAAACCAAAGAAGGTGGCAAAAAAAGCGAAAAAACCAGCCAAGAAAAAGAAACGGCGCTAAGAGTTCGCTCCGGGGCAAGTTTTTCGAAACGTGAAGAGGCTGGGGCCATGGCCCGAGCCTTTTCTTTTTGAAATCTCTTCAAGACCGCTCTGGGGCTTCCCGCGCGGCGTCGTTCCCAGCGGCGCAAAGCGCCCAGCCGGTTTCGGGAATCCCTGGAATCCATAAAAGGGTAGTTGATGCAATGAGTTACTAACGCTCGTGCTGGTATGGCGGCCGCATGCTACGGGCGCTCGAACAGGTACTCCGGATGCGCGGGCGGGCGCAGTCTCATCTGATACGCTGCTCGGACGGGAACTACCATCTCCTCAAGTTCCTGATAGCCTTCTCACGGAACAGAGCGATGGCCACCGCTTCGTCGACCGCATGCTGGGCTACGCGGGCATCGAGCCCATGATGACCGTTTCGCGGTTTGCATTGCAAAACTCAAGGCGATGGTCCAGTACGATTCGCAGCAATGCTATAACCGCTGGAGACGTTGGCACACAACGCGGCCGCTCGCTCGCGGTTCCTACGCGGAGACGCCAAGAACGAGCAGCGTGGCATCGTCATGCCAGTGGCCGCGGCTGAATTCGCCAGCGGCCGTTAGGATCTTCGCCTGCAGGACAGCCACCGCCGCCGCGCAGTGTTCCCGCAAAAGATCAAGCAGCCGCACTTCGCCAAACTCTTCGCCCGCGGCGTCGCAAGCTTCGGTCACACCATCCGTAAAAAGAATGACGCGGTCGCCCGGCGCGAGCTGTGCGGCGCCTGCGGCAAACGTCTGGTTTGGAAAAACACCGAGCACTCCGCCGCCTGCTTCCAACCGCTCATACGATCCATTGCGGTGCAGGAGAATCGGCGGGTTGTGCCCCGCGTTCGTATACCGCAGATGCCGCCCCGGTCCATCGAGCTGTGCATAAAAAAACGTAATGAAGCGGTCGCTGCCGGTGTTGTGGCAAACAAGCGAATTCAGACGGGCACACAACCCTTCAGGAGACAGTGCAGGGGAAGCCAGTCCCCGCACTGCCGCCTGCAGGTTGGACATCAGCAGCGCTGCAGGCAATCCTTTCCCCGCCACATCGGCGATGCACAGTCCCAGTGTGGCCTCGTCGAACTCCAGAACGTCGTAGTAATCGCCGCCGACGCTGTGCGCCGGCTGCCAGGCGCCCACGATGTCATATCCCGCCAGCTGGGCAATGCTATTGGGCAAGAGCCCTTGCTGAATACTCCGCGCTTCGGCCACTTCCTCCTCTTGCCGGTGGAAGTGCAGAGCGAGTTCCTGGTGGTCTTGGTTTTCCTTGGTCGCGCGTCGCCGGGCATCCCGTCGCTCGCGTCCCAGGGCAATCTGCTTTTGCAGAATCTCGAGCAGCCGCGCGTTGCTCCAGGGTTTCTCCACAAAATCGGCCACGCCGTATTGCATGGCCTCAACTGCCAGGCCCACCGTAGCCCAGCCCGTCATGACCACAATCGCCGGCGCGTCCGCGGTTTCTTTCAAGCGGCTGAGCAGGTCCAGCCCTTCCCGGCCGGAAGTGGTGTCCCGCGCATAATTCAAATCCATCAGCAGCAGATCAAACTCGCGTGCCTCGACCGCCCGCAGCAACTCCGCCGGCGAAGCCACTCCTTCGGTTTCATAGCCCTGCCCCTTCAGCAGCAAGCGCAGCGCGTTCAGCACATCGGGCTGGTCGTCGGCAATCAGGATTCGCGGCGGTGTCATTGGCATTGGGGTGTAGTCGTCTAAAGATGGTTGGGGCAGGCCAGCTTCCACCTTAAATCAGATGTAAGCCTTTTGTTTTGGATACATTAAAGGGGGCGGAGGGGTGGCCTGGTTCCAGCTTCGACCACTTCCGGGAATGCCCGTCCCACATCCGGACAGGTGTCCGAATCCAGGAAATACAGCACGCCAAACCCGCAAGCAACGCTCGCAGATTCTTATCCTAGCGAGCTGCAAATCCAGCCGCGTCAGCTCGACGGCTATAGAAAGAAAGCCCTACTAGAGGACCGGTTCCGACCAATTCTCCAGCGTCTCCTTCACCTGGTGCAGGAACCGGTGTGCGACAGCGCCATCCACCACGCGATGGTCGTAGCTCAGCGTTACGTAACACATGGAGCGAATGGCGATCGAGTCGTTGATAACGACGGGACGCTTCTCGATCATGCCAAGCCCCAGAATGCCCACATTCGGCTGGCTGATCACCGGAAGCCCGAAAAGTCCCCCGAAGACGCCTGGATTGGTGATGGAAAAAGTGCCTTCCTGCACCTCTTCTGGTTTCAGTTTCTTCGAACGCGCTCGCTCCGCCAAATCGTTCAGCGTGCGCTGGATGCCGAGAACATTCTTCTCGTCGGCGCCCTTCACCACAGGCACAATCAGGCCCCAATCAAGCGCCACGGCGATCCCGATGTTGATCTCCTTGTGCAGCACTACGTTCGTGCCGTCCAGCGATGCGTTCATCGTAGGGAAAGCGCGCAGTCCGGCGACCGCCGCCTTCACAAAGAACGGCATGAACGTCAGCTTAGTCTCGTAGCGCTGTTCAAACTCATCCTTGGCTTTGGCTCGCAACGAAGCCACCTTGGTCATATCGATCTCGTCCACGGAATAAACGTGAGCAGACACGCGCTTCGAAGCCACCATGTGCTCCGCGATGCGCTGCCGCATGTTGCTCATCGGCTCTACCTGGTAATTGCCGAAGTAAATCTTCTCGCGCGGGACCGCCGATTCGAAGGCCACGTGAATCTGCCCGCCGGAAACCGCGGGAGGAGCTGGAGCCACGGAGGTGGCCGGGGTCGCAGGACGCGCCGGCGCCGCGGCCGGAGTGGACGCCGCGGCGGGAACTGCGCCAGCCGCAATGACTGCTTCGATGTCCTGTTTGCTGATCCGTCCGCCTGCGCCCGTTCCCGGAACCGTGGTCAGGTCAATGCCGCGTTCTGCGGCCATGCGGCGCACAAGCGGCGAACTGTGGATGCGTTCGCCGCTGCGCTGAGGCACAGGTACCGCCTGCGGGGCAGTCTGCGTTGGCGCTGCTGCAGCCGGTGGAGGAGTGGCAGGTCTCGCCGCTGGAGGCGGTGCGGGCGCGGCCGCGGCTTGCGGCGCCGGGGTCTTCGCCGGAGTTGGCGCCGGGGCAGCTGCCGCCGAGCCGGCGCCGTCGATCACCGCCACGACCGTCTGGATCGGCACGGTCTGCCCTTCGTTGACTTTGATCTCCTTCAGCACACCAGCCGAGGGCGATGGAATTTCCGCGTCCACCTTGTCCGTCGAAATCTCGAACAGCGGCTCGTCGCGCTCCACCTTGTCGCCGGGCTTCTTCAGCCACTTGGTGATGGTCCCTTCAAAAATGCTTTCGCCCATCTGCGGCATGACTACGTCTGTGGCCATCTCGATTCTCCTGTCCGGCTTCACTTCCGATGTAGGGTCACGGGCTAGTACCGTGCCAATTCCTTCGCTGCATCGAAGACTTTTTTGGCGTTCGGCAGAAAATATTCCTCGAGTGGCGGCGCATACGGCACCGGCGTATCCAGCGCCGTCACACGCATCAGCGGCCCATCCAGATCGCCGAAAGCCTTCTCGCAAAGAATCGCCGCAATCTCGCCTGCGATTCCGCCCGTTTTGGTATCCTCGTGCACCACCAAGCATCTGTTGGTTTTGCGCACCGACTGCAAAATCGTCTCTTCATCCAGCGGCAGCAGCGTCCGCAAGTCGATCACTTCGGCCTCGATGCCTTCTTTCGCCAGCGCATCGGCCGCTTCGAGCGAGGTGTGCATCATCGCCGCATAAGAAATAATCGTCAGGTGTTGGCCCTCGCGGCGCACGGTCGCCTTGCCAATCGGCACGGTGTAATCCTCGGCAGGAACCTCGCCCCTGATCCGCCGGTACAGGAATTTGTGCTCGAAGAAAAGCACAGGATTATTGTCGCGCACCGCGGCCTTCAGCAATCCCTTGGCGTCGTACGGCGTCGAAGGATAAATCACCTTCAGCCCTGGCGTATGCACGAAGTACATCTCCGGATTCGCCGAGTGAAATGGTCCGCCATGTACGCCGCCGCCCGACGGACCGCGCATCACCATCGGCGCGGGCGCATTCCAGAGGTAGTGGCCCTTGGCCACGAAATTGGTGATCTGATTGAACGCGCACACGATAAAATCGATGAACTGTAATTCGGCAATCGGCCTCAGCCCCGCGTAGCTCATCCCGCACGCCGCGCCGATAATGGCGCTCTCGCTGATGGGCGTATCAATCACGCGCTCCCAGCCGAAGCGCTCCAGCAATCCCTCGCTGGTTTTGAACGCGCCGCCGTACACCCCGACGTCCTCTCCGAGCAACACCACGGCCGGGTCGCGCTCCATTTCTTCGAACATCGCCTGCCTGATGGCTTCGAGAAACGTAATTTGCGTTCCGTTGGCCTCCGCCATGGCTACCTCTTTACCTTTCTCGTGGCTCTAGAGGCGGCCCCAGCCTTTGCGCTGTTTTTTGCAGGCGATTTTGCCGCGCGTTTGGATCCATTGGTTTTTGTCGTTGCGTCCGTGTCCGAAGTTTCTGTTTCCAGCGCGGCCTTGGTGTCCCCAAAGTGGATGGCCGTGCTCGCAGCTGACTTGCCAGATCCGAAGCCCTCCACGGTCCACACCGGCTTGACGCTCGATTTCGGCGGGGTCACTTCAGAAATCGGCCGCTCCCATTTCGGGCGAATCTTATGACATTCGTCGCCGGTGCAATAGACGCCCGTCTCGGCAAATTCAGGCGGCGGCATCGGCGAATTCTCCGCGAACTCCCGCTCCGCAGCGAGCAGCGTCTCGATTTTCTCGTCGACATCCTTCTTGCCCTTCGTGTCGAGCAATCTCTCGCCCATTAGAAATTTCTCATACAAAGCGATCGGATCGCGTCCTTCCCAGTAAGCGCGCATCTCCTTCGGCACGTACTCGGCCGGGTCGTGCTGCGCATGGCCCAGCCGGCGGAAACTCTTGGCTTCGATCAAAATCGGCCCCTCGCCGGCTCGCGCTCGCTCCACCGCTTCCCGCGCCGTCGAGTACACTGCGACCACGTCATTGCCATCCACAATGTAGCTGGAAATTCCATACGCTTTCGCGCGATCCGCCAGATTCTCGAGAGGCACCTGCCGCTTCACGGGCGTCGAATACGCCCACAAATTATTTTCGAGGATCAACACGAACGGCGCCTTCTGCGTAGCGGCAAAGTTCAACCCTTCGTGAAACACGCCGGTCGAACTTCCGCCGTCGCCGATCCAAGTCATGGTCACAATATTTTGGCCCAGGTAGCGACCCGCCATGGCCACACCGGTCATCACGGGAATCAAATCGCCCAGCATCGAAATCGGCGAAACAATATGCAGCTTCTCTAAATCGCCAAAGTGGCTCGTTCCGTCTTTGCCCTTGGTTGGCGAATCGTATTTGGCCATATGCTGCATGAAAACATCGCGCGGCGGCACGCCCTTTACCAGCAGCGCTCCGATATTGCGGATCATCGGCGCCAGCCAATCCTTCTTCTCCAGCGCGTACGCCGTTCCCACGGAAATCGCTTCTTGACCCAGACTCGAGTACAACCCTCCGACAATTTTGTTCTGGCGGAAGAGCTTCACCATAGTGTCTTCCACGGCGCGGTTCAGCCGCATGTAGTAGTACAGGTCCAGATACTGCTGCCGCGTCAATTCCTTCTTCATTCCCGCTCCGTGGGACAGGCATGGCTGCCTGTCTGCCTTCCTTTACTTCCGAACAACGGCAAGCGACAGACAAGAATGTCTGTCCTACTCCCCTAAGCTGGCAGCGCCACCATCTGCTCCCTAGGCTCCAGCATCCCCAGTAATTCTTCTTTCGTTCCTGCACCGATCTCCAACCCAAACACATCCCCAAAATGCCGCACCATTTTCGGCGCCACTTCCTTGCCATTCACCGCCCGTCCCAGCAGTTTCTCGAGCGAAGTCGCCTTCCGCCCGGCGATCCCGCAAGGCACAATCAAATCAAAATTACGCAGATCCGTCGAAACATTGTAAGCAAATCCGTGCGACGTCACCCACCGGCTGATGTGCACCCCAATTGCGCCCAGCTTTTCTGCCGCAATCTCGGCTGGCTGCTCTCCCCTCGGTGAGCTCCGTATGAATTCTTTCTTTTCCCCCGGCACCCAAATTCCAGTCTTCCCCGCTTCGCGTTCGGCGCAAATCCCGAACTCTCGGGTAGTTCGGATCATCACTTCTTCCAGCATCCGCACGTACCAAACCACGTCCTTGCGAATCGCGCCGAGCTGCAAGATCGGATAACCCACCAGCTGCCCCGGTCCGTGGTAGGTAACATCTCCCCCGCGGCTAGTCTCATAGAACTCCACGTTCCGCTGCCGCAATACATTCTCGGAAACCAAAAGATGCTCGCGCTTCCCGTTTCGCCCCTGGGTGATCACCGGCGTGTGCTCGCAGAGCAATAGCACATCCCCAACCGCATCCGCCTTGCGCGCGGCCACCAGGCGTTTTTGCAGCGCGTACGCATTCGCGTACCCAATCAATCCGAGATCAACAATCTGGCAGCTCTTCACCAGTCACCCGTCGCTATACGTTAATCTGCAATCCCCTCACGCTCGCAAACGCATCCCCCATCCCTTCCCAAACCGTGGGATGCGCGTGAATCATGTTCATCATGTCGTCGATGGTGCCCTCGAGGTTCAACGTCGCCGCCGCTTCCGCCAAAATTTCCGTCGCCAAGGGGCCGATAATGTGAATCCCCAAAACCTCGCCGTACTTCTCGTCCGAAACCACTTTGATGAACCCGTTGTGATTCCCCAAAATCGTGGCCTTGCTGTTGCCGACAAAAGGGAATTTTCCAGTTTTCACTGCATACCCGGCCTCGCGCGCCTGCTTCTCGGTCAATCCAATCGACCCGATCTGCGGCTCACAGTACGTCGCGTTGGGAATGCGCGTCTTCAAAATCGGCTGCGTTTTCTTTCCGGCAATGTGCGTTACGGCCACGATCCCTTCCATCATCGCCGCGTGCGCCAGCTGCGGCATCCCCGCCACGATGTCCCCAATCGCGTACAAACCCTTTTCATCGGTCTCCATCTGCGGCCCGGTAACCACGAACCCTCGCTCCAGCTTGGCCTTGGATTTCTCCAAACCGCAATCTTCCGTCATCGGTTTGCGGCCAACTGCCAGCAATAACTTCTCCGCCTGCAGCGTCTGCGGCTTGTCATCCTTGTCTTTAAACGAAACCGTCACGCCTTTGGCATCCTTCTTAACGGACTCCACCTTGCTGCTGGTGAAAATCTGTATCCCCTTTTTCTTGAAATCCTTTTCCAGTTCCGCCGAAACCTCTTCGTCTTCCACCGGCACCACACGCGGCAGCGCCTCCAGAATCGTCACCTGCGTCCCAAATGTATTGTAGATAGAAGCGAACTCCACTCCGACCGCTCCCGCCCCAACCACAATCAGTGTCTTCGGAATATCCGGCAACTCCAGAATGGACCGGTTCGTCAAAATTGTTTTGTGGTCCGGCTCGATACCTGGCAAAGCTCGCGCTTCGGATCCGCTCACCAGCAAAATGTTCGCGGCTTCGATCTCGCTTTTCTTCCCATTGTTATCCACACTCACGCGCCCCGTTCCGGCGTAACGTCCCCAGCCCTGCACCCACTCCACCTTATTCTTCTTGAAAAGAAACTCGATCCCCTTGGCATGCTTCTTCACAATCTTGTCTTTACGGGCGAGAATATTCGCCCAATTGATCTTCAGCCCGCTCACTTCGAACCCCAATTCCGCGCCGTTCTTGAAGTGATCGTACACATCCGCGTGATGCAACAAAACCTTCGTCGGAATACATCCGACATGCAAGCAAGTCCCGCCAAGAAACGGGTCCTTCTCGACCACGATAGTCTTCAATCCAAGCTCGCCGGCGCGGATCGCCGCCACGTAGCCGCCCGGACCGCTCCCGATAATCGCCACATCATACTTTGCCACTCGTAATCTCCCTCCCGCAGAGGCCGGACCGGTTCAGTCGAGCTCCGAGCGCTGGCCGTTTCCGTCGGGTTCTCTGCGGTCGCCTACTCTTTGGACAGCCTTGCGGTTCGACTCACCATCGGCCTGGATCGAAACGGCAACAAATTCTGTGGGATACCCAACCGGCAAATAGCAGGTAGCCTTCAGCACAAACACCGGTAACCCGGCAAATCAGCAATTTTAGCAGCCGCTCGCGCCCCCCGCAACCTGCCCCGAAACAGCTGCGCTACTTGGCACTGCTGGCTTCGCTGGGTTTGCCAGTGCTGGCCGTGCCCAGGGAGTTCGCGGCCGTCCAGACTTCGTGAACAGCGGCAACGATCGTGTCGGGGCGTTCAAAGGGGATCATGTGATCGCTGTCCGGAACCATGATTCGTTTGCCGCGCGTCGAAAGCCGGGATTCTCTCACCTGCAAATCGTTCACCCACACCTCGTGGAAATCGTCGAACTCTTTCTGCGGAAACCCTTCGGGCAACTGTGATGCTGGCACCATTTTGCCCGCTGTCAGAACCACCAGCGGTTTATCCCCCAGATTGCCGGCCGTCCGGACCTCCTTGGCACTTTCCGAAAACGAGTCCAGTTCGGAAGCGGCCGCGTCCATGAATTTCGGCTGAAGCTGCAGGTAGAGCATCTCCTGCCCAAATTCCTTTGAAACGCCCGGACTTTCTACCTGATTTCGCTGAGCGAACCGCGCAACGCCAAACCGAATCAATAGTGGGGCAAGCATTTGCTGGCGCTTAAGCTGCTCGGCCGATTTCTTCATGAACGCTTGCATTGCGGGCGGCATGCGGGCTTCTTGATCTTCGTGCGAAGCGTCCGCCAAAACCATGCCGGAAACCTCGTTTGGATACTGGCCGTTATAAACGCGAACGTTGAACCCGCCAAAGGAATGTCCAACCAGAATGTATGGCCCTTTCTCGTTCGCAGCTTCAAGGAGCGCGTGCAATTCCTTCACAATCTCCGTGCTCGTGCGTGGAAGAGTGGTAGCGCCGCTCCAGCCGTAGCCCGCGCGGTCATAAGCACAAACGCGCGTGAATTCCGCGACTTCCGTTTGCACGGGATTCCACCCGACCGCGGGAACGCCGAGCCCGCTGTCCAAAATAACCGTCGGACTACCCTGCCCCCGGCAATCGATACTCAAAGACAGGTTGTCAAAAGCCGGACCGAGAGAGACGGATTTTCCCTGTTGCGGAAATCTGCGAGCATCCGCTCTGTTTCCGAGGGCCTGGTAACTCGCGCCCACCACCGCGGCCAGGACCACCAGCACAAGAAGGCCCATCAGTCCCCGGCCCATCCAGCGCTTCAAGCGCCCGGGGCCGCGCGGCGTTGTTGTGCGAATCTCGTTTTCCAAGAAATTCTCCTAGCTACCCCCATTTGACGCACAGACCATGCGCGGATATTAGACCGCACGATGGGGGGCGTCAACGGAGGCGCCAAGTGGGACAAGAAGAATTCCTAAATGACATTGTGGACCATCAGGCGGTACGGATAGCTTCGTCGTCACTGATTTGGCGGCGTGCCACTCGAGGAGACCGCGTCGTAGACGTAGCGCACATCGAGCGGCATGCCCGAACGTCCGGTGGTCAGACGCAGCGTCTCGAAAAGCTGTGTGCCATCGTAGGACAATTCAAACGTGCGGCTCATCTTTCCTCCGCGAGGACCCTTCTCGTCGGTGACCAGACGCGAGCCGTCCCAGTGCGCCGCAGTTTCCTGGTAACTATCGTCCTTCGAATCAGGTTTCTGTAACTTACGACCGTCCGTGAAAAGCACACGCTTCCGGTTTTGGTCGTCGGTGAGGTCAACTTCGGGGTCGTTAGAGCTTTTTTGCTTTAGCGTCAAAGAATTCGCGGGGGCGATCTCGGATTGCGTGCGCTGTCGGTCCTCGTCGCCCTCCCCGCCTCGATTCCCGCTATGGCCGCCGATGGGAAAGCCACCGATGCGGACGCCTCCACCTCCGCCGCCCGCGCGCCCTCCACCGCTGTTTCCGCGTGCGTCCTCCATTTTCTTGCGCGGATCGTCGCTCTCGTCGCGGTTCAACTTCCACTGACCAAAGATGGACGTCCGCGTCTCCGCCCGCGTCTGCTGATTTTGCGGATTCGCCGTCGAAGACGGCGGAGCTTGCGGCGGCGCCCCCGGCAAAGGTCCAGGCGGTGCTTGGGCACGAGTAGAACCAGCCACCGTCAGCGCGGCAGCGCACGAGAATCCGAAAGCCAGCAAGATGGATGAAATGTGCGCCTTCATGATGGCCCCCCGCTCATATTGATAATTCCCACCGCACGCTGCAAAAGTTCCACTCTTGCGTCAAAGACGAAGAGCTCCTCCGGTCATGGAAAAACGCAGGCGAAGACCGCCTCAGGCGGATGGCAACCAATCGTTCAGGGCCAGGATGCCGGGCAAAAGCGCAAGCGCGCCAAGTTCGCGGAAACGCGCGCCACACTTCCGATACTCATACGTGCCGGGTGGCAATATCGCCATGAACGGAACACGCGCATCCCGGGCAGCAAGAGCATCATCTATATTATCGCCAATGTAGATCGCCGTGGCCGGATCGCGTGGTCCAAGAATTCTCAGCAATCCGTCAGGATAGGGCTTCTTGCGTTTGACGTCGTCCATGGTAACGACATTCCGGAAGCACTGCGTTGCAGGCCAGCGTTCAAACGTATACGAAAATTCCTGCCGCGTGCGCCCGGTAAAAAGATTGAGTTCAAAACGTGCGGCCCAGCGCTTGATGTGCCGCGGCGTGATCATAAGCTTCTCCTTCCGCACATTGCCGGCCTTGCCGTTCTTCCCCCAATAGAACTGCCCGAACGCCACGCGCGCCTCTTCATAGCTTGTCGGATGCCCCAACGCAGTGGCCCAATTCGAAACCATATTCCAATCGTCATTGTTGCCGGGTTTGCTTTTCCATTCGTGCAGTTCGGCCCACGCGTGCCGCTGGCCGGTGAGGAAACGCATCGTTTCGAGAGCAGAAAGCCAATACGACCGGCGAACATCCACCAGCACGCCATCAACATCAAAGATAAGAATCTGTGGAACAAAGGGAAGTGTTTTTGGGCCGCGACTCGGCTTTTTTGCCCGTGCTGATGAACTGGATGGCATGAATCCTCGTCAATTTCCGGGTTGAGCGCACTTGATAGGTGACATGGAAAGTGTCGCCGCTCTGCCGCTCACCGTCAACCCAGACAGCTCGAGGTTGCTTGCTGCTCTATGACAACAAAGTGCCGGCAAGCATCTATCAGGCAGCTGTCGGCGACGAGTTGCCGGGAAACCGTGTAAGCCATTCACTGCTTTACTTACGGGGGGCCACCGTTTCGTCAACACTCGGAGTTTCCCTTCGGCGCGTCACGTAAATCTCCAGAAGCTGGTCAAGCTCCTGCGGCCGAATCGGTTTGGTCAGATAACCGTCCATCCCAGCCGCCAGACACTTCTCGCGATCCCCTTTCATCGCGTGCGCCGTCAGCGCCACCACCGCCTGGCGACGTCCGGTGGCTCTCTCTTTTTCCCTAATTGCCGACGTGGCTTCCAACCCGTCCATTACAGGCATCTGCACATCCATCAGCACCAGGTCAAAACTCTCCTTCTCCAGCGCCAACAGCACCTCTAACCCGGTCGCCGCCACCGCCACCCGGTGCCCCCTCTTTTCCAGTAAACGCACCGCCAGACGCTGGTTAACGAGATTGTCTTCGGCTAGCAGCACGCGCAAGTACGCATCCGGCTCGCGCGCGTCTTGAACAGAGAAGCGCGTGACTAGAGGCATGGCATCGTCGCGCTCTCGGGCTCCGAGCACGCGAGCCACGGCTTCGCGCAATTCAGATTGCCGGATGGGCTTCAACAGGTAGGCAGACACTCCCAGATCCTGGCAACGGGCGGCATCCCCGCGGTGGCCCGCCGAAGTGAGCATCATGATCGTAGGCGCGGACAATCCCGGTGTGCGGCGGATCTGCTCGATTAACGCAAAGCCATCCATTTCCGGCATATGCATGTCCGTTAAAATCAGCGGATAGGGTTCTCCCGCTTCGAGGGCCGCGGATAACTGCGCCAGCGCTGCTCCGGCGCAGTCCACCGATGTCGGCTTCATGTGCCAGTGCCGCAGCATCCCTTCGAGAATCCGGCGGTTGGTGTGGTTGTCGTCCACCACCAGAACCTTTACGCCACGCAAGAGTTCCGGAGGAGCGACCGTTCCCAATTTAATCTCTTTCGCGTCTGCGGCCCCTAACCGTACCGTGAAGTGAAATTGGCTTCCCCGACCCACTTCGCTCTCTACCCAAATTTTGCCGCCCATCATTTTCACGAGGCGCGTCGAAATGGTCAGCCCTAACCCGGTTCCCCCATACTTCCGCGTTGTGGAAGTGTCGGCCTGGGAAAATGGTTTAAAAATCAATTCGCGCTTATCTTCCGGAATACCGACTCCGGTGTCCGTGACCGTAAACTGGCAGACATAATCAGAACCTTCTCTGGCCTGGGCTTGGACTTTTACGGCGATCTCGCCGCTGTCCGTGAACTTGATGGCGTTGCCCACGAGATTGACCACGATTTGGCGCAGCCGACTGGAATCTCCACGCAAAATCTCCGGCACTCCGGGCGCCACCTCACATAGCAACTCGAGTCCCTTCTCGTCCGCGCGCACCGCCAGTGTCTTCAGCGTGGATTCCAAACTATCGCGCAGATCGAAATCGAGCGCTTCCAGATCGATTTTCCCCGCCTCAATCTTGGAAAAATCGAGAATGTCGTTGATTACCGTGAGCAAAGAATCTCCGGACATCTTCACGGTCTCCAGATATTCGCGCTGCTCTGGCGTGAGTTCTGTAGTGAGCACCAGATCGGTCATTCCCATAACGCCGTTCAGCGGCGTGCGAATCTCGTGGCTCATATTGGCCAGAAACTCGCTTTTCGCCCGACTGGCTGCCTCCGCAGCTTCCCGGGCTTTTTGCATTTCCTCTTGCACCTTCTTGAGATGAGTAATGTCCCGGCCAATGCCGACGAGTCCGGTGACCCGGCCTTTCTTATCCCGCAACGGCACCTGCGTGGTCATAACCTGGCTCACGTTCCCATGAGAATCCACACCCGTCTCTTCACGGTTGACTTCTGCCTGTCCCGAACGAATCACTCTCTGTTCGTCTTCGTAGAAGGTGGTCGCAATCTCACGGGAATAGAAGTCGAAGTCGTTCTTTCCCAGCAGCTCTGCGGGAGTCTTGGCCCCCATCTGCTGAGCCACAGAAAGGTTGGCCACCAGGAACCTGCAGTCCGTATCTTTCACGTACATGAAATCAGGAACGTTGTCGATCAATGCGCGCAATATTTTCCGTTCGTCCGAAAGTGTCTCTTCGGCCCGCATACGTTCATTGACCTCGGACTGCAACTCCTGCGTCCGGGCTTGGACGCGGATCTCCAGATCATCCTTCGCGGCCTTAAGGGCCGCGTCGCGCTCCTGAATGCGCTCCAGCATACGATTAAAGGAACCGATGAGCGTTCCCACTTCATCATCACCGCGCGGGAGTGCGCGAAGCGCGTAGTCTTCCTTGGCGGTAACTCTGGCGGCAATTTGCGCCAGATGCAGAATGGGCCCGGTGATCAGCCGCAAGAGCCGCGAGGAGACGAGGTACGATACCAGGACGGAAAACAGAATGACCACTACGGAGATTTCCGTGTATTGCCTGATTTTGGCTTGGAGAGCGCCGAGATCAGAGATAATGGCGATGTTGCCGGTTTTCTCGCTCCCCAGGGAAACGCTTCGGTAGAGAGTGAGAGAGTCCTTCTGGAATTGTGGTCCGTCTTCGCGCCGGGGGGGCATGGCAAACTCGGGGCCAGTCCCCTCGCGCCGGTATTCCGCGAAGACCATACCACGGCTGTCGTAGAGGCATGCGGCGACAATGTGACGCTCGGCACGGAGCGCGGCAAGCATATCTTGCGCGGACTTTCGATCGTTAAAAGCCAGGGAAGCCGCGGTATTTGCCCCCAGGATATCGGCTAGAGCAGAGAGTTCACTGGTCATCGCCGAGCGAAAGCTTGTTCTTTCGTAGAATTCAAAGCTCAGGCACGCAATGCAGAGACCGACGAGGCTGGTGCACACAATGACAAAAGTCAGCTTGCGTTGGAGCGATGAATTTTTAATGTACGGCATTGCAAGTTCCTTTTGGACTTCCGATGACCGTCTTCGCAAGGGCCAGCAACCTGGCGCTGATCTTCAATTTGGCGTGCTCCGCCGCAGTCAGATTGATTTCGCGGCGGACCTTGTTGTCCTCCCGAAAGAAGCCAATCATTCCCCCCTCCTGCACAAAATGTTCAAACTCCCCCACGGTCAGCACCGCCCTGGCTTCGAGGTTTGCCAGCGTCGCCGGGCTGATCTTTCTTATCGGCAAGGCCTAGCAAAACCTGACAGCCCTGAATCTCTTGCGCCTCTCTGAAGTGCAGCACCCGGACCGGCTTTTGGGAATCGTGCTCGGCTAGCCCCGAGAATGGTTGTCCCTCCGTTTGTGGACACCCCTTCCTCCCCCCAGAAGGGCGTGCACATCGGGTACCGAATCTCAATGCATCTACCAGTAGTAACCTATTTGTTTTCAGCGAGTTAGGTCGTTGTGATTCTCCAAGGAATTTCCTGAATTGAGTCGCCGACCGCTCGCCTGTGCCATAGTGGTGCAAGGTCCGTTGGGCATCCCGCCGCAGCTTGCTCCAGCAACCTCCTCGCGATCGAACCCGTCTCCCTAGGAACTCCGGTATGATGGCTGATGCGGAGAACGGCCTTGCGGCCATCAAGCGCAACTGCCGCGCCAGAAATTGCTCAGAAAGAGGAATGAATGGCTGGATTTGCCGGTGTCGATTTCATCGATTTTGATTCGCAGCTGAACGACGAAGAACAACTGGTCCGGCAGACCGCTCGGCGATTCGTCGACAGCGAAATCATTCCCATCATCGAAAAACACAGCCGTGAAGGAACGTTTCCGAAGCACCTTGTTCCGCAACTCGGGGAGCTGGGTTTTTTTGGTGCGAATTTGCAGGGCTATGGCTGCGCGGGAATGTCCAACGTTGCTTACGGACTTGTGACCCAGGAGTTGGAGCGCGGAGATTCCGGATTGCGCAGCTTCGTCTCGGTGCAGAGCGCGCTGGTGATGTATCCGATTTATGCGTACGGCAGCGACAAGCAAAAAGAGAAGTGGCTGCCGCTGCTCCAGCAAGGGACGGCCATCGGCTGTTTTGGATTGACGGAACCGCAGTTCGGCTCGAATCCCGGCGGAATGCTTACGCGCGCTCTGAAAAAGGGCGCGAACTACGTTTTAAATGGCGAGAAGATGTGGATCACCAGCGGTTCGATTGCGGACGTCGCGGTGGTCTGGGCGAAGTGCGAGGACGAAAAAATTCGCGGATTTTTAGTGGAAAAAGGCACGCCGGGATTCAAAGCCTGGGATGTGCATGGAAAATGGTCACTGCGAGCGTCGGTGACTTCCGGGTTGGCGTTCACCGATTGCGAGATCCCAGAAGAAAACTTGCTGCCAAATGTTGTGGGATTGAAAGGCCCGCTGGGCTGTTTGGATCAAGCGCGCTATGGCATCGGCTGGGGAGCGCTCGGGGCGGCCATGGCTTGCTACGATACGGCGCTGCAGTACGCGAAGACGCGCAAGCAATTTGCGAACAAGCCGATTGCCTCGCACCAGCTGGTGCAGGAAAAACTGGCTTGGATGATCACGGAGATTGTGAAGGGACAATTGCTGGCGTTGCACGTGGGGCGGTTGAAGGACAAAGGCAAGGTGGATTTCTCGCACATCTCGATGCTGAAGATGAATAACGTGGCTATGGCTCTCGAGACGGCACGGAAGGCGCGGGATATTCTCGGCGCGAATGGCATCGTCGACGATTATTGCATTATGCGGCATATGAACAATCTTGAGAGCGTTTACACGTACGAAGGAACGAACGACATTCATAAACTGATTATCGGAGAGAAGATTACCGGCATTTCCGCGTTCCTGTAAGTGGAAGAGGAGACCGGCTGAAGCCTGTCCCACTCCAGTCAAGCCATCTTGTGGCATGCCGAATCTTGTATGCTGTAGGCTTGTGCTGGCCCAGTTTGCCTAAGTCACTGGAGATAACTTCATGTTGCCATCCGCATTTTTCGCCGGTCGTCCGGCCTTCCGAGTCATCGCGTGGGTGCTGGCTTTTTCCGCTGCGCCGTGTGTGCTGGGGCAGGCGCAACGGAAGGCCGCGGGGCAATCTCCAATTAAGATTCGGGCGATCACGGCGTTTGTGAATCTGGACCGCACGCAATACCAAATTCAGATTACCGATGCGCTCAAGATGCTGAAGCGGGCCCGAACGATATTTGAGTCGCGCGGATTCCCTGTGGAGACCATTCGCATCGCCACGCAGCCGTTTCCGGAATACATCAAGGGTCTCTCAAACGAGCAGGCTTTGGCGTTTTTCCGGAACTACGATGCGATGGCTGCCCAAGAAGGATTTGCGGCTTCGATCGGCCCGGCCATGCTCAACCCCGGCGATAGCCCGGCGCAAGGGGATCTGCTCGCCGACATTTTGCTAAACACCAAACAACTCAACGGCAGTCTCGTGGTGGCGGGAGACGACGGCGTGCGGTGGCCGGCGGTTGGGGCTGCGGCTCGCGTCATGAAAAGGCTGGAGGACACCGAGCATAGCCAGGGGAATTTCCGCTTTGCGGCGATTGCGATGGTGAAACCGTTGACGCCTTTTTTCCCCGCGGCCTATCACAACGGCTTCGGACATCAATTTGCGATTGCACTGGAGTCGGCAAATCTCGTGGCAGACTCCTTTAAGAATGCGCCGGATTTGGCAACGGCGCGGCGCCGGCTAATGGACGCGCTGAGTAACGAAGCGTTCGCCATAGAAGCGGAAGCAGGACGCGTGGACACGGACACCGGCTGGGCCTACATGGGAATTGATCTGTCGCCTGCGCCACTAAAGGATGTTTCCATTGGAGCGGCGATTGAAAATCTAACAACCCTACCCATCGGCTCCAGCGGGACTCTGACCGCGGCGGCGACCATCACGGCCGCGATACGCGACATTAAGGTAAAGCAAACCGGATACTCGGGACTGATGCTGCCGATCCTGGAGGATACCCGGCTAGCCCAGCGCTGGAGTGAAGGCCGGCTTTCGATCGATGCACTGTTGAGCTACAGCGCGGTGTGCGGCACGGGTCTCGATACTGTGCCTCTTCCGGGAGATATCAGCGTGGAGCAGCTCTCGTTGATTATCGGGGACATGGCCAGCCTGGCAGTGAAGTGGCACAAGCCGCTCTCGGCGCGATTGTTTCCGGTCGCGGGCAAAGGCCCGGGGGACATGACGGAGTTGGATAGTTCATTTCTCGTGAATGCCACGATCCACCCTTTCGAGAAACACTAATCGAGAACCAGGTCGTCTAGAATCAGTGCAGCCAGGTTCTAGGCCCTTGGCCGTACCCCTATACTCGGTGTTTTTCCAAAGAATGCGGAAGCCTCTCGATTCCATGGAACTTTCTTAAAAAGTGCGCAAGAATTTGAAAACAAAGAACTGTTTTTCCCATTTCTTCGCGAATGAGTGAAGAAGATAAGCGAGACAGTGGCCTCCGGCGATTTTCCTAGGGGGAATTCGATCGCAGGGAACGGAAACGTAGGGGACCGCCAGAGTTAATGGACCTCAAGAGCAAAATGCGGCACTGTCAACCCTCTTTTGAAATGTCCGCTAGTTACGTCGTTAAAAGCGTCCCTCGAGCGGAAAGACCGTCTTGGCTGGCGGATCTTGCCAGAACCGGGGTTCGCGGGTGATTGCGGACCTCGCGAGCAGACAGTGACAAAAGACGGCGGGCGTGAGAGATTCGCGTGGAAGGCTTTGATGACGGAACTATTTCATCCGCATGTGACGAATGTTCTTGGAATCATGGCGTTAGCCATATGGCTGCATTTGTTTTTTGGGCGGGGGTGGTTTTGGCGGGTGAGAAAGGTGGACGCGGACCGTGTGGCTGACGAGACCTTAGGAGAATGGCCGAGTGTCATTGCGGTGGTGCCGGCTCGAAATGAGGCGCAGACGATTGGGCGGGTTGTAACCGGGCTGGTGCAGCAAGACTATCCGGGGGCGTTCTCCGTTGTGGTCGTGGACGACCATAGCGAGGATGGGACTCGGAGCATCGCTCAGCGGGTTGCGACGGAAAATGGCGCGGGGGTACGAGTGAGGGTTTTGAACGCTTCGGAGCTGCCGGAAGGTTGGACTGGGAAACTATGGGCGCTGAACGAAGGGCTATCGCACGGAGGGGTGACGCAAGCGGGGATGTCGAATGGCGGGGGGGTACGCGCTGCGCCGGAAGTAGCTGAATTTTATTGGTTTACGGATGCAGACGTGAGCCACGCGCCGAACACTCTAGGGAGGCTGGTGGAACGGGCCGAACGAGAGCGGTTGGACCTGGCGTCGTTGATGGTGTTGCTCCAGGCCAAGACATTGCCGGAGCGAGCGTTGATTCCGGCGTTTCTGTACTTTTTTCTTATGCTTTATCCGCCGCGCTGGATTGCGGATGAGGAGCTGGCGACGGCTGGGGCGGCGGGCGGGTGCGTGTTGTTAAGAGGGGAGGCGCTTCGGCGTATCGGAGGATTTGCGGCGATCCGTGGCGAAGTAATTGATGATTGCGCGCTTGCGAGAGCGGTGAAGTTGAGCGGCGGCCGGGTGTGGATGGGGCTTACCCGCAAGAGCGTGAGCTTACGGTCTTACGGGACGTTTGGAGAGGTCCGCGATCTAATCGCTCGGACGGCGTTTACGCAGCTGCGTTACTCCGTGCCCATGCTGGCAGGGACACTGTTGGGAATGTTTCTGACCTACGTTGCGCCAATTCTTTTACTTTTTGCGCATGATTCAACGGCTCAGGCGCTTGGTTTCGCGGCCTGGCTGTTGATGACTCTTTCGTTCCTGCCCACGGTGCGTTTTTATCGGCTTTCGGCGGTTTGGGCGCCTGTGCTGCCGCTGACGGCGGTGTTTTATCTCTGGGCGACGTGGCTGTCGGCAGTGCGGTATTGGATGGGCAAGGGCGGGCTGTGGAAGGGGCGGGCGCAGGCACCCAACGGAGCTTAAGCGCAGACCGGCAAGAGAGTTAAGCGGTTGGCTGCGTCGGGATTACTGTCAAGGCAAGGCCAGGAATTTGGATAGAGGCTGCCAGTAGTTGGTTTTCCACCCTTCGACAAGATGCTCGGCTTCGCCTTTGGGAAAGCCGGTGTGATCAAAGACCAGCTTGGCGTCTGAGCCTTGCTCGACGAAATCGAATTTGGCGATCGAGTAGATACTGGGAGGCCAGCTGCCGGCCCGCCAGGCTTGGACGATGCGCTGGCTGGGGACGAGCTCGATGTTGCGGCCCGAGATGTAGCCGCCGAAGAAGGAGAACGCGCCGCCGGGTGTGTTAGCGATTTCCGTGGGGGCGGTGCCGGGCGCCATGCCGGATTGCACGGCAGCGCTGAGTTGAGTGACTTTGTGGAATTGTTTGGCGTCGGTGAGGGCTTCGTAGACGCGCTTCCGGCTCGCTTTGAAAACGGTTTCCAGGTGAATGGACTCGGCCGAATGAGAGATTTCTTCGGGAGCTTCGGCGAAAGTACTGGCGGAGGCAAAACCCACGGTACCGAGCGCGAAAGTTACGCCGGTGATCAACTGGCGACGCGTCGGATAATTTGCTGGCGAGGGCAGGTTTTTTCTATCGTTCACTTTTATTCTCCGGGTGTTGCGGGAATTCATTCGTTTTAGGCCGTGAGGGCATGGAACCACGGGAGCAAAATATGTTCAAGATAATATTTTACTGGAGAGGAGGATGCCGTTGGGGGGATACTCGGCGCAACAAATGAAGGAGGAGCGATGCCTTATCCCGCAGGACACCGCAACGTGGTTAGGAAGAGGATTGTCGAAAGCGCACGGAGGCTCTTCAACCGCCATGGATTTGATGGCGTGTCTGTCAAACAGATCATGGCCGGAGCGGGGCTGACGCACGGCGGGTTCTACAGTTATTTTGAGACCAAGAGCGATTTGTATGTGGAGGTATTGGGTTGCTTCTTTACGGACCCGGAATGGAAGACTTGCTGGGAGGGAGTGGAAGTGGACTTGAGTTCGCGCGACGTGGGGCCGCAGGTGGTGCGGGCTTATTTGTCACGGCAACATTTTGAAGACGTGGAGAATTCGTGTCCGATGACGGCTTTGCCGACCGACGTGGCGCGCGGTAGCGCGAGCACGAAGCGAGCGTTTGAGACGGTGTTTCGAGCGATGGTCAGCGTGCTGGAGCGCAGCACGGCGGGGGATGGCGGGCCGTCGAAAGAGCAGGCGCAAGCTATAGCGGCGTTGTGCGTAGGAGGGATGATTGTGGCGCGGGCGATGGCCGACCGAGTTCATGCGGACGAATTGCGCGACGCCTGCATGGGAATCGCGCTGGAGCTGGGAGGGTGGGGCAGGGAGAGGAGATTGAAAAATGGAGACTTCAAACGAGCTCAAAGGGTACGGCCGGCGGCCTCCTAGGATGCGGCCGTCATGCGCACCAGGGGCCGGTACGTTGCCTGCGGGGACCAGCGAGCGTATATTTGCGGGCGATCTGACCATGTGCGTTGTGGGCTGAAAACGAGCGGGGATATTCCGGGACATGAGTATTTGGAGACAGGGGGGTGGGACCGTGGCAAGAGTGTGTGCGTGTGTGATCTGTTTTTTGCTGCTGGCAGCGATGCCGACGACGGCGCAGGCTCCGGGACTTTCCGAGATGTACGCTTTGTTCCGCGCGGAAGAGACCAACAATTCGAAAATCATGTGGATCATACATGAGATCGCGGATGTCTATGGGCCGCGCGTGACGGGGACGCCCAATTTGAAGGCGGCGGACGATTGGGCGGTCGCGACGATGACCTCGTGGGGATTGGCGAACGCACATCTGGAGCCGTGGACATTTCAGCCGCCTAGCGCGGCGACGCCCGTGCCGGGCTGGGAAAATATGGAGCTTTTGGCGGAGGCCGTTGCTCCATTTCACGGACAGTTGATGGTCAAGCCGCTCGCGTGGACACCCAGCACGAAGGGGGAAGTGACGGCAAACGTGGTGCTGCTGGATCCGCCTGGAATGGCGCCGTCGACAGGCGGGGGATTTAATTTTTTTGGAAGCACGCCACCCCCGCCGGAACCGAAATGGGCTGCGCCGCCGATGCCTGCAGCAGCGAAGCCAGCGGAGCCGAAGCAGCCGACGCAGGCGGAGCTGGATGCCTATCTGAATTCGGTGAAGGACAAGGTTCGCGGAGCGATCGTGTTTGTGGGGAAGCATGTGGAAGTGGCGGAAGAGATGAATCCGTCGGCGATGCGGAGGCCCGAGGATGAGTGGAAATCGCGATTCGATGCCAAGAATCCGCGGCCGTTTCGTTTTCCAGAGCAGCCCAAGCTGCCGGAAGGGCAATTGACGCGGCAAGAAGTTTCGCGGCAAGTGGACCAGTTTTTGGTGGATAACGGGGCGCCGGTGCGCGTGAACGATGCGGGACGCGCGCACGGGATTATCATCGCGCAGCAGAACGGGACTTACGATTGGACGCGAGCGATGCCCACGCTGGTAATGCGCAATGAAGATTACGGACGGATTTCGCGACTCATGCACGATGGTACGGCAGTGACGTTACGGGTGAATATTCAAAATAAGGAATATCCGGAGGGGACGACGGCGTATAACGTCATTGGAGAAATTCCGGGGACGGACAAGAAGGATGAGATTGTGATGTTGGGTGGACATTACGATTCGTGGCACGACGCAACCGGCGCGACGGACAACGGAATCGGCTCTTCGATGATGCTGGAGGCCGTGCGCATTTTGGCCGCGCTGCACGTTAAGCCTCGGCGAACGATTCGTGTCGCGTTGTGGAGCGGGGAGGAAGAAGGGTTGCTGGGATCACTGGCGTACGTGAAGGAACACTTTGGGAGTTTTGAGAACCAGAAGCCGGAATACGCGAAATTGGATGCGTACTTCAATATCGATTCGGGGACGGGGAAGCCGCGAGGCGCAGGCGTGTTTGGTCCCGCGGGAGCGGCGGATATGGTGCGCGAGGCGATGATGCCGTTTGCGGATTGGGGATTCGTGGGAGCGATTGCCAGCGACAGTCGGAGGACGGGCGGGACAGACAGCACGTCCTTCAACAACGCGGGACTGCCGGGGATTGGTTTGGCGCAGGATGCGTTTGATTATGGATCGTTTACCCATCACACCAATCTGGATACGTACGAGCGGATTTATGAACAGGACGTGAGAGAAGGCGCGGTCGAGATTGCCTCGGCGGTGTATGCGCTGGCGATGGCCGATGAGATGCTTCCGCGATTCAAGGACGCCGAGATGCCGAAGCCGGTGCCGGAGCCCGGGCCGGGTTCGGAAGCAACTCAGGTGCGGCACGTTCCGGGGAACTAGACCAAGCGCTACAATTGCAGAAGGAAGAATCGCTCGATACGGAAAAGGTGTCGCGCGCTTTTATTTTTGCACGCGCATGTTGCGCTAGTCTGTGATGTTGAAGTTGGCGTGGAGAGAGGCGGTCGAATCACGCCGACCCACACGTCAAAGGTTGCAGGCTCTTCGACCAAGTCTTTCCTTGCCGTGCTCCAGTAGGTTAGTGCGTCATTTCCAAGAGAAAAGTGTGCGGTCTTTTTTTCGTGGGCGGCGAGGGTGACGCGCTCGAATCCTTTTAGCTCGCGGACGGGGCGCGAAGTTCCAGGGTCATTTGTTTGAGAAGCAAGTTGGCGCGCTCGCGTACTGCCGCGTCATCGGGAGGAGCGCTGGCGGGAGTTTGACCGAAGGCTAGAGGGGCAGGGGCCAGCGCGAGGAGAAAGAACAAGCTCTTTTGGAGAGATTTTTGATTGAGTCCCAGCTGCCGATGCTTATGCAATTTAACCTCCTGCGGGGAAAGCGCGATGCTTGCAGGCAGGCGCGAAAGATGCCAGAAGAAAATTGGGATAGGCGAATTTCTACAGGAGATTGTGCGAACATCGGTACCGCGCAACGATTGGTGGTTAATCGGTAGATAGAATACGAGGCGGAGAAGACATGGCAAAAACGCGGCGGGAATTTTTGGCGGAGACCTCGCTTGGATTAGTTGGAGCGGCGGTCACCGGTACGCAGCAGCAGAAACCGGTCGAGCCGCCGGCGGGGACTCCGCCTGCATTTGGTACGGGGCCAGCGGTAGGACCGGAAGTGTCGCCGGGGACCTTTGCCGAGGCGGAGAAGGTGGTGCAGGTGGAGATGAGCTCGGCAGATCGCGAGATGCTGGCTCGAAGTTGGCGCGGCAACATGGCGGCGCTGTATGAGCGCCGCGGGGGGCCGCACAAAGTGACGATCGAAGCGGAGGTCGCGCCGTATTCGCGTTGGGATCCGATCTTGCCGGGGCAAAAGCGCGGGCCGGAGCGCGAGCGATTTGTGCGCAGTTCGAATGACGCCGGGGCTCTGCCAGCAAAAGACGCGGACATTGCGTTTGCACCAGTGTGGAAACTTTCTCGGTGGATCGAGACGCGAAAAATCAGTTCGGAGCGATTGACGAAGATTTATTTGGAGAGGCTGGAGAGATTTAACGACAAGCTCCGGTGCGTAATCACGCTGACGCGGGAATTGGCGTTGGCCCAGGCGAAAAAGGCCGATACGGAGATGGCAGCGGGAAAATATCGCGGACCGTTGCACGGGATTCCTTGGGGAGCGAAAGATTTATTGGATACCGCGGGGATTCGGACGACTTGGGGGGCCGAGCCGTTTCGCGATCGTGTGCCGGCGAAGGATGCGGCGGTGGTCAGGAGGCTGCACGATGCGGGCGCCGTGCTTGTTGCGAAACTGAGCCTTGGTGCGCTGGCGCTAAATGACATTTGGTTTGGCGGGCAAACGATGAACCCCTGGCTTCTGGAAGAGGGATCCTCGGGTTCGAGCGCGGGACCGGGTGCGGCGACGGCGGCAGGACTGGTGGCGTTTGCGATGGGGAGCGAGACGGGAGGCAGTATCGTTGGCCCGAGCATGCGCTGCGGGTTGACGGGATTGCGCCCTACGTATGGGCGAGTGGCCAGGACCGGAGCGATGACGCTATGCTGGTCGCTCGACAAGCTAGGGCCCATGGCACGGAGTGTCGAAGACGCAATGCTCGTGCTGCAGGCGATTTCCGGGCCCGATGCGGGCGACGTTTCGAGTGTTCACAGCGGGCTGGATTTTGACGCCGGCGCCAGCGTGAAAGGCTTGCGCGTCGGCTACTTTCCCGCGTGGATGAAAGAGAATCCAGCGACGGAAGTGGATCGTGCGGCACTGGAAACAGTGAAGAAGGTAGGGATGATTCCGGTGGAGGTGAGCATTCCGGACTGGCCGTACGATTCGCTGAACTTGATTCTGTTCGCAGAAGGGGCGGCAGCGTTCGAAGAGATCACGCTGAACCACGCGGTGGACCAGTTGAAGGTGCAAACCTATGACGCGTGGCCGAACATTTTCCGGCAGTCGCGATTCCTTTCCGCGGTCGATTTTGTCGAGACCGATCGGTTGCGGCGAAAAGTCGCGCTTGAGATGGTGCGCGTCTTTTCTCAAGTGGATTTGCTGCTCGTTCCTTCGCTACGCGATGAGATGCTGACGATTACGAATTTCACGGGTCATCCTTCGCTTACCATGAGAGCGGGCTTCGTGGAGGTGGGCGAGGCACGCACGGATTGGGCGCCGGACCCAAGCAGGCCGCTGCCGAAGTTTTCGCCGCCCAGGCGCGTGCCGCATGGAGTAACGCTGATCGGGCGGTTATTTGAGGAAGGAACCATGGGGCAAGCCGGGCTGACGCTGGAGCGGGCGTTTGGTGTAGTGGGGGAGCGGCCGCCAGGATTTTAGTGAACGAGCGCGAGTGCTTGGGCGCGCTGATGGGGCCGCACACTGCGCGGCCTCCCGGTTCACAGCTAGGTTCTGGGATGCCTAAAAGGAGACTGCCAGGGTGCTCCATCGCGAAATCGTGGCCAGGGGAGTGGGAATTTGGTATTCTCGAAGGAGGTGCAGTACAGGGCTGTATCTTGAGGTTAGGGAACGGCACCGGAGGCCACCATGAGCGTAGTTCCTCGCGCGGGCAATGGCAAGATCACTGTGCCCGATCTGCTGCTGCGAAAATCGTTGGCTGCAGGATCCCTGTCCAATTCGCCGAAAATTACTTGTTTGACGGCGTACGACTATGCGACGGCGCGTCTCTTGGACGAAGCCGGTGTGGATGTTTTGCTTGTGGGTGACTCGGTCGGGATGGTGGTCCTGGGGTATGAGAGCACGCTGCCGGTTTCGATCGAAGAGATGTTGCATCACACGCGGGCGGTCAGGCGAGGAACGCGCCGGGCGCTGGTGGTGGCGGACATGCCCTACGGCAGCTACCACAGCGATATGGCGGAATCGCTACGCAACGCAATGCGCTTTGTGAAACAAGCGGGCGCGGAAGCGGTGAAAGTGGAAGGCGGCGAACGGCGGCTGGAATTGATTGTGCGGCTGACCGAGGCGGAAATTCCGGTGATGGGGCACGTCGGATTGACCCCGCAATCCGTGAATGCGCTCGGCGGATACCGCGTGCAAGGCAAGACGGCGGATGCGGCGGAGCAATTGTTGCGGGACGCGCGGTCGGTGGAGGCGGCGGGGGCTTTTGCGGTGGTGCTTGAAGCCGTGCCGCGAGAGCTTGCGGCGCAGATCACGCGCGAATTGCGGATTCCTACCATCGGAATTGGAGCAGGACCAGACTGCGACGGACAGATTCTGGTGATTCACGATTTGCTGGGGTTGACGTTTGGGCGGACGCCGAAATTTGCGCGGCAATATGCGAACGTTGGAGAGATTATTTCGAAGGCCGCACGGGATTATTGCGAGGATGTGCGCGGAGGGACGTTTCCTTCCGATGGGGAGTCGTATCACGCAGCGCAGACAGCGCAAGAGGAGAAAGAGGCGCCGGTCAATAGTGACGGCGATTGGTAGAGGGTGAACCAGCAGATTCTCCGCTCTGCTCGGAATCACAATCAACAGGGCCCTTCGCAGGTAGCCAAGGAGATGTTGAGATGACGCCGGAAGAGATGCACTTGCTCTATGACTACAATGCGTGGGCGAATCATCGATCTCTCGATGCTGCGGCGAACTTGACGAGCGAACAGTTCACGAAGCCGCTGGGGTCAAGCTTTGGGTCGGTGCGAGACACGCTGGCGCACATTTGCGGGGCGGAATGGGTTTGGCTGGAGCGCTTTCAGGGACGCTCGCCGGCGTCCCTGCCGGGTGTCTCGGAGTGTGCCGATGTCGAGAGCCTTCGCGCGAAGTGGGCGGAACAGGAAGGGCGGCTGCTGACGTTTGTCGGGAAACTGACGCAGGAAGATTTGAACCGCATGATGGAATACAATACGCTCAAATTTGGCGTGTATCGGAATCCGCTGTGGGAATCGATGCAACATGTGGTAAATCATGGGACATATCATCGCGGGCAGATTACGACCTTGCTGCGGCAGCTTGGAGCACAGCCGATTTTGACGGACTTGATGCACTACTATCGTGAACGCGCGACCGCGGCGACCGCGTGACCCGGGAATCCGTGAAACGCAAACCTCCTCTGTGGAAATAATCCGAACCATTAGATGGATGAAGGAATACGCGCGCGGTGCGCGCGGCGAGGGCCGCGTCATCGGACTGGTGCCGACGATGGGCGCGCTCCATGAAGGGCACACGGCGCTGGTCGCGCGAGCGAGGCAGGAATGCTCGCGCGTGATTGCGTCGGTGTTCGTGAACCCAAAGCAGTTCGGGCCAAAAGAGGATTACAAGAAATACCCGCGCGATCTTCCGCAGGATGCGGAAAAACTTGCGCTGGTGGGCGTCGATGTGCTGTTTGCGCCTGAGACAGCGGATGTGTATCCGGATGGATTTCGGACCTACGTCCATGTCGAGGGCATTAGCGAACGGCTGGAGGGGCGTTCTCGGCCGGGGCATTTTCGCGGGGTGGCTACCGTGGTGCTGAAACTGTTTGAGATTGTGCAGCCGCACTTCGCGTATTTCGGTCGAAAGGATGCGCAGCAGGTGCGCATCATCAGCGAGATGGCGCGCGATCTGAATCTCGATGCCGGAATCGTGGTTTGCCCGATTGTGCGGGAGGCCGATGGGCTGGCGCTTTCTTCGCGGAATGCTTATTTGAGTGATCAGGAACGAAAAGCGGCGCGGGTCCTCTACCGCGCTCTCCTGGCGGCACGAAACGAATTGGCGGCCGGCGTGCGCGATGCGATGCAATTGCAAGGCGTCATGCGGCGGATTATTGAGGCGGAGTCGCTGGCCGTAGTGGACTATGCGGAGATTGTGAGCGCGGATACGTTGGAGCCGGTGGTGCGAGTGGCTCGGCCGTGTTTTGCGGTACTGGCGGTGTTTCTCGGCAAGGTCCGGCTCATCGATAACCTATTTATCGAGCCCGCGCCGGGGGAATCGGAAGAGTTTGTGTTTCAGCTGTGACCCGGATTCCCACACTTGCGAAATGCGGCCTACAACGCGCCCATGGCGATTATTTCGCCGAGACTTCGGCGAGAACCTCGGCAGCGTGGCCCTTCGCTTTGACGTCGTCCCAAATGTGTTCGAGCTGGCCCTCCTTGCCGATGAGGAACGTGCTGCGAACAATGCCAAGGAACGAGCGGCCAAGGAACTTCTTCATGCGGCGCGAGCCGTAGGCTTCGATAGTCTTCAGATCCGAATCGCTCAGGAGATCGAAGTTGAGTTTCTGTTTGGCTTTGAAGGCGGCTTGAGCTTTGACGGAGTCGCCGCTCATGCCGAGGAGGACCACGCCAAGCTTGTCGAATTGCTTTCTTGCGTCGCGAAACTCGGACGCTTCGGTCGTTCAGCCGGGAGTGTTGGCTTTCGGATAGAAAAACAGCACGACGCGTTTGCCGAGGTAGTCCGAGAGGGAGACGTCTCGACCGGCGTCGCTCTTCAAGCGAAATGCCGGGGCTTGGTCGCCTACTTTGAGCATATTTCCACCTTAGTGATTCTAGTTGCGGGATGCAAAAAGATCGTCAGAGCTAAAGGCCCAGGCTACCGGCTTGGGAAAAACATCCCCGGGATCACTTTAGTTGCCTCTGCGCTTGCATCGTTGCGAAACATTTTGGCACGGAGTCAGGAAAGAAGCTTCCGTAAAATGTCGCTGACGGCCTGGGGATTGGCCTGGCCGCGGGTGGCGCGCATGACTTGGCCTACAAAAAACTTGAAAACGCCTTCGTTGCCGGATTTGAATTTGGCTACGTTGTCGGGATTCTTCTCGATGACTTCGCGGGCGGCCTGCTCGAGCGCGCTTGTGTCGTTGATTTGTGCGAGACCCTCGGCAGCCACAATTTCGTTGGCGCTGCGGCCAGTTTCAAACATGGTGGCGAAGACTTTTTTCCCGGTGGAACCAGTGATCTGGCTGGACTCGATGAGTTTGAGGAGTTCTGCGAGGGCCGCGGGAGATACTGGAGTTGCCTCAATTTCTTTTCCCGAATCATTCAACCGACGCAATAGTTCTGTTTGAATCCAGTTGGCGGCGGACTTGGCCGGTACACCGGCTTTTCGAACAGCCTCGAAAAAATCGGCGAGCGCCGGCGTACCGGTGAGAACGCCAGCGTCATAGGGAGTCAGCCCATCGGCGGCCATGAAGCGGGCGCGCTTGGCTTCAGGTAATTCGGGCAGGGTGCGGAGAACATCATCGCGCCAAGCGGGGCTGACGTGAACGGGCAGCAGATCCGGCTCGGGGAAGTAGCGGTAATCGTGGGCTTTTTCTTTCGAGCGCATCGAAACGGTGCAGGATTCGTCTTGGTTCCAGAGGCGTGTTTCTTGAAAAATGCGGCTGCCGGATTCCAGGACGCCGATGTGGCGCTCGACTTCGTACTCGAGAGCCTTTTGCAGATAACGAAACGAGTTGAGGTTTTTTACTTCGACCTTGGTGCCGAATTCTTTTGCGCCGCGCCGACGGACGCTGACGTTGGCGTCGCAACGGAGCGAGCCTTCTTCCATATTGCAGTCGCTGATGCCGGTGTAGAGCATGATCTGGCGAAGAGTCGTGAGATAGGCGTAGGCCTCTTCCGGAGCGCGCATATCCGGCTCGGAGACAATCTCGCTGAGGGGAGTGCCGCAGCGGTTGTAGTCGACGTAGGCCTTGGTGGCGGATTGGGAGAAGCCTTCGTGCACGTTTTTAGCAGCGTCTTCTTCCAAGTGCAAGCGCGTGACGCCGATGCGTTTTTTCGCGCCACCGTGATCGATCTCAATCCAGCCATCCGTGGCGAGCGGGAGCTCGTATTGCGAGATTTGATAGCCTTTGGGCAGATCTGGATAGAAATAATTCTTGCGGGCGAAACGCGAATGCTCGTGCACGGTGCAGTTCAGTGCGAGCGCGGCGCGCATGGCCAGTTCAACCACGCGCTTGTTCAAAATCGGCAGGGTGCCGGGCAAACCGAGGCAGACCGGGCAGACGTTTGTATTTGGCGGATCGCCGAACTGCGTCGAGCAGCCGCAGAAGATCTTAGATTTCGTCAGAAGCTGGACATGGACTTCCAGGCCGATGACCGTCTCGTATTTCGCGAGCACTTCAGGGGCGATCGCCGCTTCCTCTGGGGATGATTTCGCCATAATGGAGCGAGAATTATAGCACCAGCCTGGGCTAGGACGAGACCGCGGCAATGCGCGGACAGTCGCCTAAGCTTTTTCGAAAGACGATTCGCGGAGGGCGGGAAAGAAGCGCTCGGCAAGGGCCAAGCCGCCAAACAGTAACGTGGCGTAGACGGCGTCTCCAGCCAGCGTGTTCCAAAAGAACGGAATTCCCGCGACATAGCAGGCCAGCAAACCGGCGCTGTTGCGGGGGTAGGAAAGGCCAAAAGCCCAGACGGCAAAATTGGTGACTAGGAAGAATTGAATGGCGCCGAGAAGCGTGGCTCGGGTGATGCGTCCAAGACTGCGACGGCGACGCAGCCAGAAGCCGATGGCCACACTGACGAGAAAGCTGGCGTAGACCACGGGCAGCAGTCTGTGAAGGCCGATGAAGATGTCGCCGACGAAGAGCGCGAGAATGGGAAAGAAAAACGCCAGACGGCGGTCCCTGATGATCGCGCCGGAAAACAACGCCATTGCGCCGAACGGGGTGAAGTTCCAGGGGTGCGGAGCGATGCGCAGCGCGGCGGCCAAAGCAATTATGGCCAGAGCAAGCAGCGTGCGGTAAAACAGGTTTTCTTTTTCGGACATTTGCGCATTCATTTTGTTGCTTTCTCCATTTCCTCGAGAATATCGCAAAAAACAAAACCATCCCGGTTGACGATCTCTCCCGTGCGGACGTGCATGGGAAACTGAAAGAGGGGGCCATCGAAAACGAAAGTGTGGAATTCGCCGTTTTCGCCGCAGGAGTCCGCCTTCGGCGGAAGATCGCGAAAGAAGGATTCGTCCAGTTCGCGGCCGGCAAAGCTGGGATCGAGGACTTTGCTGTCCACGCAGACAGCGATGGCGCGGAATCGATTGGCGTGAAAGGAGCGGATCAGCTCGCGGGTGTCCCGCTTCCAGATGGGAAAGAGGGCGGTCATCCCCATGCGCGCGAGATTCTTTTCGCGATAGGCGCGGAGGTCCTCCAGGAAAATATCACCGAAGGCCACTGTTTGAACGCCGTTTTTAAGGTGCACGCGAAGCGCTTCTTCCATGCGCGCTTCGTAGATGGGATTGACGCACTGCGGCGGGATGCGGACTTCGTGAAGCGGCAGACCGATGGATTGGACCTGCCGATGGAGAAGTTCGCGCCGGACTCCGTGCATGCTGATGCGCTCGTAACCTTCGGTTATGGTGGTTAGGAGCGCGACGACGTGCGTGTCGCTCCGCTGGAGCAGCGAATGCAGCGCCATGGCGCTGTCCTTGCCGCCGCTCCAGCAGAAAAGAACGGGTTCAGGGCTGATCATCAACGGTCAGTTTCTGCCGCCGAAGCGATAGTTCATGCCGAGGCGGAAATCGCGGCCTAGCGCGGGAAAACCAATCGCGTCCTGATACTGCTTGTCGAGGAGGTTGGTGACGCGGCCGTAGAAAGAAAAGCCTCTGCCGAAGTTGTAACTTGTTGCGACATCGAAACGGGCGTAGCCGGGATTGCGGGTGAGGCCGAAGCCGTCGAAGTCGCTGTCGGTGCGGACTCCGGTGAAATAGCCGGCGAGATTGAAGTTGAACCGGCGGTAGTTCGCGTTTAACCACAGATGGCCTGAGTTCACAGGGCGGCGGAGAAGATGGTTGCCTGGTTGCTCGATGGCGGGGGCCGAGGCGACGGCTGCGAGGACGCGAGTGTCATCGTAGGAGTAGTTGCCTTTGAGCAAGAGCCAGTGATTTAGGTGCGCCTCGCCCGACCAATTCACGCCACGGGCACGGGAGAGATCAGTGTTGAAAAACAACATTTCGTTTCCGCTGAAACAGATAGGATTCGGCGGGCCGACTTCCTGATTGATCAGGTCGCGAAATTGGCTCGTGAAATAGCCGGCAGAAATGCGAAAACGATCGTCGCTGAAATACTGGTCCACTCCGGCGTTAATCGTGCGGCTGCGCTCGGGGCGCAAGGAAGGATCGCCGGGGTTGCAGGGGTCCGAGCTAAACGATTCGAAGACCGTCGGCTCCTCGATACCCTGCCCGTAAGAGACTTTGGCGCGGGTGTCTCCCAAGAGGCCTTTGGAATAGTGCAGCGCATAGACGGCGCCCACGCGGGGCACAACGCGCGTGCCGAAGTTCGTGTTGTCTTCTGCGCGAGCGCCGGCGCTAAGTGTAAGGCGGGAAACCGGCGCCCAACGAGCGTCCAGGAAGCCGGCTTGATTGTTCCGGCGGGCGTGGACGCCGCTGAGGTTGCTGGGAAAAGCATTCTCCACTTCGTATTGATAGCCTGCGGTCGCGGCCCCGCGGCGGAAGGAATATGTGGATTGTTCGAAGAAGCCGGCGCGATTGAATTGGTCGGTGGCGAAAAAATCAAAATCAGGAAAGCCTGCGGTGTCGAGAATACGCGATTCCACGGCCGTGATGCGATGGACCCAATGTGAGCCGGTCAGAAAGTTCCAGCTTAGACTGGCCGAGAGCTGGCGGAGATCGTCGTAGGCGGTCGGGTCGGTAAAGCTGGGGCCGAAAAGAGTTTGGCCGGGGGTGCCGGCGAAGCTCGCATTGCTGCGAACGGTGAGACGCAGTTGATTCGAGTCCGAGAAGCTGTAGCCCACATTGCCAGCGAAGCCACGGTTCAGGAAAGCGTCGTTCACGCCTTCGCCGTCGGTCCCCAAATAGGAGCCAGCGACGGAGTAGTCGAATTTGTCGACCAAGCCGCTGATTTGTGCACCTCCGCGAGCGGAAGAGAAACTGCCGCCTTCGGCGAATAGATTGAGTTCTGGGATGCGCGTGGAACCGGTGTGGCTGAAGAGCTGAATCACGCCGGACATGGCGTCCGTACCGTAAAGAGCGCTTTCGGCGCCGTGAACGATTTCGACTTTGTCTACGTTGTCGAGAGTCAGATTGGAGAAATTGAGATCGCCTCCTGGTTCATTGACGGGAACGCCGTCGATGAGGACTTTTGTGAAGCTGGAATCGCCGCCATCAAGAAATACCGTCGCCAGGCCGCCGATCGGACCGGTTCGGGCGATGTTCAGGCCGGTTTGCGTTGACAGCAGATCGGGAAGCGAGACGGCTTGGCGCTGCTGGATTTCCTGGGAGCCGATGATGTCCACCGGCGCGGGAGTGCGATCGATCTCCTGCGGCTGAGCGTTGGCAGTGACAACGACGTTTTCTGAGACGCGCTCGATCTGCAGGCGGATATCGAGAGAGCGATGCTCGGCGGCCGCGAAATCCAGAATGAAATCGCGAGCGACGAAGGATGCGTGTTGAAAATGGACGTGGTAGTGGCCCGGCGGAAGCGCCAGCAAATAGCTGCCGTCTTCGGTGGAAGTCGCCGAACTGAGATGAGCGTTCGGACGGTGTTCAAGCTGCGCCGTGATTTTGACGTTGCCGACGCCATAACCGGAAGGATCCGTGAGTTTTCCGAAAAGCAGGGTATCGGAGGGATTATTTTGTGCTGGAGAAGAAAAGCTAACTGCGAACACCGCAAAAAAAAGAAAAGTAGTTCCGAGAATTCTCATTTTCATGTTTTCCTCCGCTCCCTCTCGCGCGGGAGTTGAAGGTTGGCCTGGCGCTTGGAAGAGATCGCTCGGGCTTGCAGACTTCGCCGGTCTCCTGGCTTGGCGGGCAGTTCCGACCCCATTTATGGTTATTTCCAGGGGCCAGTGCGGGGGCCTTCCCGTGGCGCCGCCCGCTATTCTGGCGCGATCCTTAGCCGGATCGCGTGGAGTGAGCGATGCGCCGCAGTGGCCGCAGCTGTACCTTGTTCCGCCTTACAGTCGCGCGGCGGCGACGGCTTTTTCACGTTGACCCCGGCGTTGGCCGGAGTTTACGCACCGTCTTCCCGTGCACGAAGTCCGCGGTACTTGTGGGGGGCGCGGTGGCCCGCTAGGGGTGATTCAAATGCCGCGGATGGACCGCGGCGTTTAGGTGAACGATGGAACCGCTACTTATTTTGCAGGCGGCATGTTTACACGTGGACGGCCAGACGAGCCGAGCTCCACGGTAAGCGGCGTCTGAAAAACCTGTTCGAGAAGTTCGCGCTGGAAGACGCTTGCGGGCGGTCCAACGCGAAGACATTTGCCCTTCTGAAAAAGTGCGACCTGGTCCGCATATTGCCCGGCGAGATTCAGCTCATGGGTCACGACGACAACCGTATAGCGGTTGGCGGACGCCAGCCGGCGCAGCGTTTCGAGCAGATCGACCTGCGCACCGATATCAAGATGCAGCGTGGGCTCATCCAACAGGAGAAGCAGTGGTTGCTGCGCGAGGGCCCGCGCCAGAATGACGCGTTGCTTCTCGCCGCCGGAGATTTGATCCATCAAGCGGTCGCTGAGATGTTCCGCGCCGACCTGTGCAAGCGCATTGCGAGCGATGAGGACATCTTCTTCTGTCTCGAACCGCAGTGTGCGGCCGTAGGGATGTCTTCCCTGGAGAACAAACTCCCAGGCGCGCGAGGGGAAAAGCAGGGGGCTTTCCTGCTGCACCATGGCGATGCGCTGTCCGCGGGTTCGGTGCGGAAGCGCGTGAGTCAGGAAACCATTTAAAAGCACGCGGCCGGAAAGCGGCTCGAGAGCGCCAGCGATCAGCTTTAACAGAGTGGATTTGCCACAGGCGTTGGGCCCCACAATCGCGACGATTTCGCCGGCACGCGCCTGAAAGCTTGTGGCCTCGAGCGTGAATAGTGGCGCTTGGGTTGGATTGGCGGAGTAAGCATAGCTGACCTGTTCGACGCTCAAACGAACATCGGAGTTGAAATCACCGGCGTCGCCGATCGGCCGTGACCTGGGGGAAGCTGAGGAGCGCGCGTAACTGGTCACGTCAGCCTCCTGCGCATTAAATAAAGAAAAAGCGGTGCGCCGGCGATGGCGGTCATGGCACCGACGGGAAGTTCCGCGGGAGAAACGACTGTGCGCGCGAGAGTATCGGCGACCACTACAGCGATGGCGCCGCCGAACGCGGCCGTCGGCAAAAGGATGCGATGATCGGAACCGAAGAGGAGGCGCATCACATGGGGCACCAGCAGGCCGACGTAGCCGATAGCGCCGCTGACGGAAACGGCCAAGCCGGTTAGCAGGGATGCGGCAATGTAAACGACCAAGCGAACGCGGCGCACGTCCACGCCGAGGTGCATGGCTTCTTTCTCGCCAGCGAGAAGCAGATTCAAATCCGACGCGGTGGTGTAGATGGTCCCAGCAGCAAGAAAAAAACCGAAGCGGAGGATCAAGCTGACAATGTGTTGAGGCGGTGTGGAGAGTTCACCCATCATCCAGAAAGCCATGCCGCGGTAGTTGCCGCCGGTCAGCGTGGACATGAAAAACATAATGATAGCCTGCAGAAAGGACGCCGTAATAATACCGGCGAGGAGCAAAGTTCCGCTGTCGATTTGACCTTCGCGAAGGCCCAGGAAATAGACCGCCGTCACCGTGAGTGCCGCGCCGAGAAAAGCGCCTACGGGCGTCAAGAGCGCAGCGACAGCCGGCGCGAGGGCCAGATGAGGCTCGACAATCAAGGCGACAATGGCGCCGACCGCGGCGCCGCTGGACACGCCGAGCACATAGGGGTCCGCCAAAGGATTGCGCAGCAGCGCCTGAAAACTGGCGCCCGCGACGGAAAGCGATGCGCCAACAAAAATTCCCAGCAGAATGCGCGGCAACCGAATATCAAAAATAATGAGTTGATATTCACTAGAGAGTTGGCTGGTTTGGCGAAAAAGGACGCGCAGCAGATCGTGGCCCAAGCCGTAGAGAGACACGGGCACAGCGCCGAGCTTGAGCGCGATCACCACCACGACGAAAAGGACGGCAGAGAGAATCGCGCAGTGCGTGAGCAACCGGCTGAGGGTCAAAGGGCGCAAGCGCAAGCCTCCAAGAGAACGCGATCACCGCTGGATGCACCGGTTATCCCAAGAGAAAGTTGTTGTTGAGGAGGCGGTTTCTTTTCCTTTTCGTCTTCGGGATGCGAGGAAAAAGCTTCGGGATGCAACTGGCGGGCGAGATCCTCAATAGCCGTCACGATGCGCGGCGCTGGCCTGTTCACGGCATCGCTGATGACGGCAAAACGGCGGTTGCGGACAGCTTCTAGACCGCGCCATCCGGGCCGCTCGGCGAGCACATCGAAATCATTTTGTCCGCTGTCGGAATGCGAAGCGGCAAAGACGAGAAAGTCGGGCTGCAGTCGGACAACTTCCTCGAGACTCATATGAGGCCAGTCTTGTCGAGAGTCAACGATGGAGGTGGCGCCTGCGAGTCGCAACGCATCGGCGATAAAAGTGCCTTTGCCCACGGAGATCAACGGATCCGACCAAACGATGAAGAGCACGCGGCGCGCGGGCAACCCGTTCAGATGCTGTTGCAGATCCGCGAGGTGGCGTTGGAGATCCGCGCCAAGAGTCGTGCCCGCTTCCGGCACGCCGAGCACGTCAGCGAGCCGCTCGGTCGAGGAGATGATTTCCTCGACGGTGTGGGGATCCGTGCCATAGGAGGAGACGCCGAGATTATCGAGGGCGTGCACAGTCTCGATAAGATTCAAACTCTTGGTGACGAGAACAAGATCAGGCCGAAGGGCAACAATTTGTTCCAGACTTGGGTTGATAGCTCCGCCCACTTTGGTTTTTTTCTGAGCGTCGGGCGGATAATCACAGTAATCTGTGTCTCCGACCAGCCGATCCTCTAAGCCAAGCGCGTAGATGGTTTCTGTAAGACTGGGGGCCAGAGAGACGATGCGCTGCACGGGTTGCGGTATGCGAACCGTGCGGCCTGCTTCATCCACGAAATCCTTATAGAGCGGTGCGGCGGCCGGGCTCTCCGTCGGCGTTTGTGCCTGCGATGGAGGACAGCACCACGCAGCGCACACCAGCAGTGCGGCAACAGCGCTTCTTGCCGGAATATTCTTTTGTGCGTCTTTCCGCATGGACACAAATCCCCGTCGACAAAACCACATCCTTTGCACAACAAAAAAGCCCCACGAGACATCCCTGGGGCTTTCGGCAACGCTTCCTCTCGCGAAAAGCGCTAGCCTCTGCGGCGCGGGAGGGTAGCCTGGCTTACGGCTCTTTCAGCCGATAACAGTGGCGGGACCGCGGCCGATTCTCACGGCCTTCCCCACTTCCCTTGCCTGCAAATTCGAAACTCAGTGTATGCCGAGGGTCTCCGGAGTGTCAATGCGCGGCCCGATCGTTCGCTCCCCTTGACATTCTACTCGAAGAACCATATCTTCACCTAGGATGTCTACCAAAGAAGAACACGAGCGCACCGAGCTGCTGCAGGGGACGCTGGACTTGCTGATTCTGCGCACGCTGTTGCTGGGGCCGGTGCACGGCCACGCTATCGCCAAAGCCATCGAATTCAATTCAGAAGATGTGTTGCAGGTGGAGCAGGGATCGCTGTACCCCGCGTTGCACCGGCTCATCAAGCGGCGATGGATCTCGGCCGAGCCGGGAACCTCGGAAAACAACCGTCGGGCTAAGTTTTACAAGCTGACGCCCAAGGGCCGACGGCAATTGACGCTGGAGACCCGCAAGTGGGACAAGCTGGCGCAGGCGATCGCGCGAATTCTCCGGCCGACGGGGTAGGAGGACAAATCATGAGGTGGCAGGAAGCGCATGCTCGAGGATCTCGACCAGGAGCTGTTCGGCGTGATCGCCTACGCCGTGAGCGAGCGCACACGTGAAATCGCCATTCGCCTAGCTCTGGGCGCCAAGCCGGGGGAAGTGTTTCGGTTGGTCGTGGGTCAGGGAATGATGCTCGCTCTGATCGGTTTGCTGGTAGTACTCCCGCTCGCCCTGGGCATGGGCCGCGCCGTGGCCGGTCTGCTCTACGGCGCTGCGCCAAACGATTTTGCCACATTTGCCAGCGTCGCCGTGGCACTTGCTGCTGTTGCGCTCGCCGCCTGTTACCTCCCTGCACGCCGCGCCATGCGGGTCGATCCCATCGTGGCGCTGCGATACGAATAATTCTTTGCCCGAGCAACGGGCACGCCCGATGCAGCCAGGGTTCGCCAGGAGGTTTTTCCTCGGATCGGACATGAGCGGCATTGCAGAACGAGCTTAGCGATTCTTCCAGATTGGTTTGCGCTTTTCGACGAGTGCGCGAAGTCCCTCTTGAGAATCTTCAAGGCGGTACAGCTCGTTGAGAAAAATATTCATGGAGTTTTTCATGCCGTCTCGCAGCGAAAGCCCCATGCCGCTGAGAATCGCTTTCTTGGCCATGGTCAGTACGGGACCAGAGTGCGAGGCGATGCGCTCGGTCAATTCATTCACGGTCTGCTCGAGCTTGGCTTCGGGAACGAGACGGTTTACCAGACCCAAGTCCAGAGCGCGCTCGGCGCTTATGGCTTCTCCGGTCAGGACGATTTCAAGCGCTCTCTTCGGCCCAACGAGAAAGGGGAGAATGGTCGACGCAAGCGGCGGAAATACTCCGATGGAAATCTCCGGCTGCGCGAAACGCGCTTTCGGAGTAGCAATGACCAGATCACCAAAAGCCGCGAGTTCCGCGCCGCCGCCGATGGCCGGTCCGTTGACCACACAAATCACGGGCTTGCCGACTTCCAGCATGCCGATGAAGGCCGCATAAAACGCGTCCAGCATCTGAAACACGCGCTCGGAGGTGTACTCCCCGATGTCGATGCCGCCGCAAAACACTTTGCACGCGGAATCAAGAACGACCAGCTTCACTCCAGGGCTCTGGCCCGCGAACGTGATTCCCTCCGAGAGCTCGCGCAGAAACGCTTCGTTGAGGAGATTGTGTTCGGGACGGTTGAGCGTTATGCGCGCGACGCTGCCGTCGATGCGCATCTTGATGAATTCGAATTGCTCTGGTGTGCGCTTTTCGGGTCGCGAGGAATACTCCTGCTCTTCAACCGGCTCAATCATGTCCCGACCCCCTTGGAAATTGCCACTGACTTGTGTTAAGCAGCGGTTGGAAAGGACCAATTGGCATGCTACCACGGCGGCGCTTCACGGTTCGGAGCAGGGAATGGACGCGTGCGCAAACGGTTTGCTGCTCAAACGTCTTGATTTGCCTGTTACTGTATTGCTTCGTGCCATTCTCCGGACAGCGAGCGGTTTCCCCCCGGTATTACATTTCCGTTTGCAGGTATGCTGGGCTACGACTTTCTTATCTCGCGGGGGGCACTTCGTGGTAACTGGCAAACCATCAACGGCTCGGAAGACTGAAACGGCCACTGCGCTGCAGTTTGACGGCAGGGTCGATGCGGAAGGATTTCCTGCCGATCGAGCGTGGAGAAACGCTCCGGCGATGCGCTTCCGTCAAGACTGGCAGGGCAAGCATGCCGATCGGAAACGAGAAACGGAGGTGCGGCTGCTGTGGACTCGCGAGGTTCTCTACCTGAGATTTCTCGCGCACTATCGCAGCGTCACGGTTTTTCCAGATGCCGAACCAAGCGGCCGGCGGGACCAACTGTGGGACCGCGACGTTGTGGAAGTGTTTCTGCAACCGGCCGGGTCGAATGGCCCGCACTACAAAGAGTTTGAAGTGAGTCCTAACGGCTTCTGGATTGATTTGGACATCGGGCCGGGAGAAAAACGTAACCTACGGAGCGGATTGCGGCGGCGTGTCAAGGTCGACGAGCACAGCAAAACTTGGATGGCAGAGATGGCGTTGCCCATGAAGAGTCTGACAGCACAATTCGATCCGACGAAAGCTTGGCGCGTTAATTTCTTTCGCGTCGAAGGGGCCACCGAGCCGCGTTTCTACTCGGCATGGCGACCGACGGGAACGACGGTGCCGAATTTCCATGTCCCTGAGGCATTCGACACACTCGTATTCGAGACCTAGTTAGACGCTCCGAGCCAGCAGACACAACACTGGCGCTGTGCCTCCTTTTTTTCTATGCTTCTCGGGTGAAACCCTCAGTTTTTTTACTCTGGCCATCGGTTCAGAACCGCCGAATTCGAATTCTCTTGATAGCGGCGGCTGGCCTCGCTTGGAGTTCCGCAGTTCTGTCCATCCCGGCTGAACCAGCGCAGACACTGGATGCCAACGCACCGGTGGTGACAAAAGTCGAGCCTCCTTCGTGGTGGGCCAATCTGACTCCTGAGGTGATGTTGTTGCTTTCCGGGCACGACCTCGAGGCCACCCGTGTTGCCTGCAACTTGCCGAGCATTTTAGTGGAACGCACTCAAGCGACAGCTGCCGGCCACTACTTGTTCGTTTGGTTGAAGATCGGGGCCGACGCAAAATCCGGTACCGCGGTATGCCGCATCACCACAGCGACAGGCACAACTTCGTTTGAACTGCCGGTAGCCGCTCGCGCGATGAAGCTCGGAAGATTCCAGGGGCTGTCGCAGGAAGATGTGATTTATCTCATCATGCCGGACCGCTTCGCGAACGGTGATCCCACGAATGATGAACCGGCTGAAGTTCGTGGCACGCATGACCGTGCGAATCCGCGCGCATATCACGGCGGCGACCTTCGCGGTATTCGCGAGCATCTTACTTACTTAAAGGATCTCGGCGTGACCGCCCTATGGTTGACGCCCATCCTAAAAAACGGCGCGGCCCAGGACTATCACGGTTATGGCGCCGTGGATCTTTACGCGGTGGATCCGCATCTTGGAACGATCCAGGACTATCAGAATCTCGTCGCGGAAGCGCACAAGCAAGGCATGAAGATTTTTTTCGACCTTGTGCCGAACCACGTCGGGCCGAAACATCCCTGGGTGGCCGAGCCGCCGCTGCGGGATTGGTTCCACGGCACGCAGCAACATCATGCGGATTCCTCCGCTGGTCCCAACGGCACTTTCTACGGAAAGACGGACAAACCAACGATTGCCAATGATCCATTCGAGGCGCTCATCGATCCGCACGCGCCGCCGCGGCTTTCGCGGAATCTGACGGAAGGCTGGTTCTTCAACATCCTGCCCGACTTGAATACGGAAAACCCCGTGGTTGCCGAATTTCTTTTGCAAGACAGCATTTGGTGGGCGGAGACTTCGGGTTTGGATGGCTATCGTCTGGATACTTTTCCGTACGTTTCCCGTAAGTTTTGGTCCGCTTGGCATGCCGGGCTACACCAAATCTATCCATATCTGACGACCGTCGGCGAAGTCTTCCACCCTGACCCGAGCGTCACATCCTTTTTTGCAGGAGGCCAGAAGCGTTTCGACGGCATCGATTCCGGGTTAAACACTTTGTTTGATTTTCCGCTGTTTTTCACGCTTCGGGATGTCCTGTTGCGGGAGGCGCCTGTAGGGCGCATCGCGGATGTTCTGCGCCACGATTCGTTATATGTCCATCCGGATTCGCTGGTGACATTTTTCGCGAATCACGATGTGCCGCGCTTTCTGAGCGCGGCCGGAAGTTCGACGGCGAGGCTCAAGCTAGCGTTTGGTCTGACGCTCACTTTGCGCGGGATCCCCGAGCTCTATTACGGCGACGAAATCGGGATCCCCGGCGGCGGCGACCCGGACAACCGGCGTGATTTTCCAGGCGGCTGGCCGGGCGATCTGCAGAATGCCTTCTCCGCGGAAGGGCGCACCGCGGAACAGCAGGATCTTTTCGCCTATGTGCAATCGTTATTGCGATTGCGGCGTGAACATCCCGCTCTGCATAGCGGAAAACTGTGGCACCTCTTCTCTGACGAGACCGCTTATGTGTTTATGCGGGAAACCGAGGAAGAACGCGTGCTTGTAGTCTTCAACAATTCCGCTGAACCTCGGAGGCTGAAACTTCCCCTTCACGACACGCCAGCTCAGGGCGCGGCTGGTTTCACTCGCTTTCTCGGTCAGGCAACAGCGGACCTAGCTAACGCCGAAGCCCAGATCGCCGTGCCCTCACAATCCATTTCCATTTTTCTGCTAGATTGAACGATCAGAAACTCACACGGACGTTCCAGTTCTTAAGAGCGTCCGGAACAGTGAGCGTGATCGAATGGGCTTGGCCGTCGAAGCGCCAATCGTGGATCAAGCGATCGCCGATGTGCACTTCTTTCGGCTCGGCGCCCGCCCCATAGATTTCTAGCTGCGTGCTGTTCCACCAGGGCTGATACGCACTTTTCTCTATGCTACTGGTAACGGTCATTTCCCGCTGAGACACCTCGCAAGTGAAATTCACGCGCAAGAAGTCTCCCTTTTGGTAGGCCAACGTGTGCCCGTCATCCTGATAGAGCGTCCCGTGGCAGTCGTCGCCCATATAAACGCGCAGTTCGAGCGGACCATCCGGCTTCTCGTTCGTGCTTTCGACGACGGGCTGCATGGCAATGATCGCGCCGGCTCGCACGTAAAGCGGCGTTTCCGCAAGCGTCGGATGCAATCGAATCTGGTCCTTGCTCGAGTGTATTTCTGCGTTCCAGAAGTCGTACCAGTCACCCGGCGGCAGATGAACGTCCTGCGCGTCAACCCTTTCTGCGACGACTGGCGCAACGAAGAGATCACGGCCGAAGAGGAACTCGTGGTCCTCGGCGTAGAGATCCTGTGCCTGGGGATACTCAAGAAAGATTGGCTCCATCAAAGGAACGCCGGTGCGCGAGGTTTCTTCCATCGCCGTATAGATATAAGGAAGCAGTCGGTAACGCAGCTCGATGTAGCGTTTGCGGATGGCCTCCTGTTCGGGGCCGCTCGCCCATGGCTCATGATCGGCAGTGCCCTTCGCGGCGTGATCGCGATACATCGGATAGAACACGCCCAACTCGTACCAGCGGGTCAGAAGATCGGCAGGCGGAGAGCCAGCAAATCCGCCGACATCCGCGCCAAGAAGCGAATAACCGGAAATCCCGAGACTCATGATCTGTGGAATACTCATTCCGATATGATTCCAAGTAGCGCTGTTGTCACCGGTCCAGGTAGCTGCATAACGCTCAGCGCCCGCATAGGCTGCGCGCGTCAGGACAAAAGGCCGCTCGTCAGGCCGCAATTTGAGCAGGCCGTCGTAGGTTGCCCGGGCATTTTCCATTCCGAAGACGTTGTGAATGGCGCGATGATCAAGTGCCGTGCCGTCGTCAAGCCGGTGAACATTATCGAGCGGCATGGTTTTGGAAAGAGTCTGGAAGGTCGAGGGCTCGTTCATATCGTTCCAGAAACCCGCGACGCCCATGTTCAGAAAATCTCTGTAAAGGCCGCCCCACCAGTCGCGCACACGCGTCAGCGTAAAATCCGGAAAGACGCTGTCGTCCGGCCACACTTTGCCGACATACAAGGAACCGTCGCGGCTTTTGACGAAGACGTCATTTTTGATCCCGGAATCGTAAGGCGCATAGCCGTGGTCAGGATCTTTTTTGATGTGCAGGTCGGTGATGAGAATGGTGCGCATGCCCTGCGCGCGAAAGTCCGCAATCATCTTTTCAAAGTGCGGAAAATACTCGCGGTTGACGGTAAATGGCGCGTTGCCCTCCTGGTAGTCAATATCGAAATAAATAGCGTCCGCAGGGATTTTCTTATCGCGAAGGGTTTGCACAATTTCGCGGGCGCGCGCTTCTGGGTAATAGCTGTAGCGGCTCTGCTGGTAGCCGAGCGACCAGAGCGGAGGAAGCGGCGTACGTCCAACAAGAGCGGTGAATAGCTGGACAATTTTCTTGGGCTCCGGGCCGGCGATAAAGTAGTAGTTCAGCTCGCCGCCCTCCGCTCCAAAAGAGAAATAATCAGGCGACTCTTTTCCGAAGTCGAAACTGCTGCGGTAAGTGTTGTCAAAGAAAACGCCATAAGCCGTGCCTTTGTGAAGGCCGATGAAAAATGGAATTGACTTGTACAGCGGATCGTCAGATTCTTGCCAGCCATAAAAATCGGTATTCCACATCGTGTAGGCGTGGTTGCGATGGTTCATGGGACCCGGTTTGTCGCCGAGGCCAAAATAATTCTCCTCAGAAGGCATTCGCTTCCAGGCGTGGATGTACGTGCCATCCCAAGCCATGGGCAAGGACGGCTCATCGGCGAGAAGGACATTGCCGGCCAAGTCCGCGAAAGTGATCAGCAGAGGCGCTTTCTTGACGATGACAACCACGCGTCCCGCGGTCATGCGCAGTTCGTTCTTTCCTTCTAGGACGCTGATCGCCGGAGGGTCCGGAGACTCAATCACCGCCCAGGAAAAGTCTTTAGGGAAGGAACCTTGCGGCGCGAGGCGAACCCGTATCACTCCCTCGCGAAAAACCGTGACGCGCAGCTTGGCGGAACCGGCCGTCAGTTCGACGCCGTCCTTGCGTATTTCCACGTGCTGCACATCTCCAATATGCTGCCAGCCCGTTGCTGCTGTGCTGCTTCCGCTGATCGCCGAGAGCAGCAGGGTGACTCCGCTCCAACCGGCAAGACGTGGCATGCTGTCCCTCTTTCCCTGAGGCTGGTGGGAAGAATCTTCGCCTGGAGTACGCCCGCGCCAGGCAGCACGCATGGCGAGTTTCGCTATGTGGCGAGCCATTCCTCAAAAAAGGACGCAGCCTTGGCGCCTTCGATACGGCGCCGCACCGCGTCCATGACGCGGCATTTTGCCGCGCCATTGCTTCCGTAAAAAGCCAGCCAATACGGCAGGTGCAGTTCAACAGGCATGCGCTCAATGTCCACTCTCAGAGCGCGCAGTTTGAAAAAGCCCTGCTGGAAAAGCACGCGCAGAACTTTCATCCTGAGAAGTTCCCGAGCGGCCTCCGGCGCCAAACGAGGCATGAGCCGATTCCGCGTTTCAATGGCGAGCAATTCCTCCTCGCGTGGTACTTGCGGAAATTCGTAGAGGTCCAGCGTCCCATGCACCGCGTCCAGAGCGAATATACGGGTGCTCACCGCGCCAACCATTGCGTAGCGCACGCGATAAACCCAGAAAGGCACGTAAGCATCTGCGATTCGCTGCAACGGACCGCTGCGAATCCTCCAATAAGCCGCACGGAAGACGCCTGAACGGAAGAAGCGCACTGCCTCTTCCTGAGTAACGTTAGGTTTCAAGGCCCGGATGGCAGAAGTTTTCATTCGTTTCCTGTCCGCGAGGGCTCCTAACGGAAATAAATCCACAAGCCAATCACGGTTCCGAGCAACAAGAGACTAAAGAAAATGTTGAGGCGATGTTCGGTCGGAGTTTCCTTGGCAGGTTTGCGCTGCCGCGGATCGACGACGGTAGTCTCGATCTTTTCGTCGACGGTCGCAAAAGTCAGTCCGGCAAGTTGCTTACGATCAGGCGCCTTGGTCATCAGGCTGACCGTGACCAGCACGAGGGAGCAGACCACAAACATGAAAATCGCGTAGTGCAGGAAATTCATGTCGATGATCCAGCGCGCGACGGGCGATTCGAAATGGCCGCCGGCCGCACGGTCAGCAAGTTCCAAGACGAAGCGCGTGGCGCCCAATACGAAGCCGGTCAGAAGCGAGGTGATGGCTCCCGCTCCGTTCAGGCGCGGCCACAAGATTCCCAGCACAAAACAGGCGGAAATCGGCGGGCTGATATACGCCTGCACGCTCTGTAAATAGATGTAGAGCTGGCTGCTGATGTAATGAATGAAAGGCACCCACAGCAGTCCGAGCAGCACCATGAAAACGGTGGCGATGCGGCCGAAATTAACAAGCTGGCCTTCGGAAGCCTGCGGACGAATCTTCTTGTAGAAATCCAGAGTTACGAGGGTGGATGCGGAGTTAAATACGGAACTCATCGCGCCCATAACAGCCGCAAGCAAGGCCGCCATCACCAGCCCGACAAGCCCAGTGGGCAACAGATTCAGGATCAGTGTTGGGTACGCGAAATCGGGCTTCTTCACTTGGTCAGGGAAAAGCGCGAAGGCGATTATGCCGGGCAGGACGAGCATGAAGACCGGCAATATTTTCAGAAAGCCTGCAAAAATCGTGCCCAACTTCGCGTGGCCCTCATCGCGGGCGGAGAGCACGCGCTGCACAATCACCTGGTCCGTGCACCAATACCAAATCCCAAGAATCGGCGCCCCAAAGAATATGCCTGTCCACGGAAAATCCTTATCGGTGGACGGCCTCATCATGTGAAAGTAACTGGCGGGCACCATCGTCCGCAGGTGTTCGAAACCGCCTACGCGGTGAAGACCGATGACTGTCAAAGCGACGGCGCCGCAAATCAGAATCAGGGTTTGCACGGTATCTGTATAGATGACCGCCGCCAACCCGCCGGCGACGGTGTAGATGCCGGTGGCGATCACCAGAACGACCGCTGTTTTCCAAAGCGACCAGCCGGCTACGCGCTCCAGAACAACGCTCGCTGCGTAGAGTTGCACGGAGATCTTTGTGAAAATGTAAGCGATAATCGAGATAGCGGCTAGATAAACGGCGCAATTGCGATTAAACCGGCGCTCGAGGAATTCCGGCATGGTGAATACGTTGGAGCGCAGGTAGAAAGGCACGAACACCCAGCCAAGAACCAGCAGGATGAGGCACGCGAGCCACTCAAAATGTCCAACCGCCAAGCCGGACGAAGCTCCCGTGCCCGACAAACCGATAAAGTGCTCCGTGGAGATGTTCGACACGAACAAGGAAGCACCGATGAAAAACCAGCCGATGTCACGGCCAGCAAGAAAGTAGTCTTCGGAGGTTCGTTCTCTCCTCGCAAAATACATCCCGATGCCAAACACGATGGCGAAGTAGATCCCGATGATTACGAGATCCAAGGTGGCTACGTTCTGGTGTGCAACCGTGACTTCCGATGCAAACAGCATCCGTCCCTCCCCGGCATCCGCCGGCATGCGCCGGCTAGGATCTATTGCTCAGTTGATGTGGCCTTCGCGAGAGCGCTTTGCGCACTAACCCCGGTTTGCTGAAGTGCATTCAGCAAAGTGCAACCCTGCCGCCCTTGGCCGGAATTCTGCGTGCGCAGTCTATAACAGGGCAGGACCAGGCTCAATGAATGTTTGGCTGCCCGGCAGGGGCTGGAAAGGTGCCCCTGGCGGTACCGGCCGGTAGGCGCAGCAGTCCGATTTGCCGTGGTCCGCGGATCAGGGTAAAAGAGAGTGTGGAGGAATTATGATCAAGTTGCTGTTTGCTCTGCTGTTCTTTGCTACCGCGCTGATGGCTGCAGATAAGTCCGTCTATGACTTCACCCTCAATTCGATCGACGGGCAGCCGGCGCCGCTCGGTGCTTACAGAGGGAAAGTCGTCCTGCTGGTGAACGTAGCGAGCCGTTGCGGCTTCACTCCGCAATATACGGCTCTGGAATCCGTTTATGAGAAATTCAAAGATCGCGGACTCGTTATCGTCGGGATTCCGGCCAACAATTTTGGCTCACAGGAGCCAGGCACGAATCAGGAAATCAAAACCTTCTGCACCACCAAATACAACGTCACCTTTCCGATGATGTCCAAAGTCTCGGTGAAAGGCGACGACAAGACGCCGCTCTACCAATTTCTGACGGACAAAACCGCCAATCCTCACACCGGCGGCGAGATTCAGTGGAATTTTACCAAGTTTCTAGTCGGCCCGGACGGCCGCGTCATGGCCCGCTTTGAGCCCGCGATTACGCCAGATTCGCCGGAAATCACCACCGCGATTGAGAAAGCACTCGCTGAAGCGAAGAAGTAGCGGCAAACTCAAAAAGGAACTCTCTGCGTGGCCGCGCAGCTGCCCGAAATGGCGCAAGTCTGTGGCAGGGGCGCATCGTCGCCAGCGTCTTGTCCTGCAAAAGCACAACTTTGAATTATGGCCATCGTCGCGCTCCAAAATGTCAGTAAGGACTACCTCAGCGATGGCCAGAGCGTTCACGCGCTTGACGATGTTTCGCTCGAGGTAAACCGCGGAGAATTCGTCGCGCTGGTTGGCCGCAGCGGCTGCGGCAAATCGACTCTGCTCAATCTCGCGGGCGCTATGGATTTCCCCACATCGGGCCGCGTGCTCCTCGACGGTGTCGATACATCTACTCTGAAGGACGCCAGCCTGACTCTGCTGCGCCGCGAAAAAGTTGGATTCATTTTCCAATCGTTTCAACTTCTGCATACGCTGACGGTTTTTGAAAACGTTGAGCTCCCGCTGCTTCTTGCCGGAAAGCCCCATGCCCGCGCCGCCGCCAGCGAAAAACTCCATTGGGTGGAACTTGATGGCTTGGGCAACCGCTATCCGCACCAGCTTTCCGGCGGACAAATGCAGCGCGTAGGCATCGCCCGCGCTCTCGTTCAATCACCCGTCATTCTGCTCGCCGACGAGCCCACAGGAAATCTCGACACGGTGACGGGCAACGTCATCCTCGAACTTTTGAAGCGGCTCACGCGCGAACTAAACACGGCAACGGTCACGGCCACGCATAGCGCGGAAGCAGCTGCGCTCGCGGACGCCATCGTGCGCCTACGCGACGGAAACGTAGAAGAGATCACCCGGCGCTAACATGGGACGCCTATTCCTCTTTTATCGCTTGATGCTTCGCCCGCTGCTGCAGGAACCGGTGCGCGCAATGCTTACAGTCCTTGCCGTAACTCTCGGTGTCGCTGTGGTCCTTGCGATCGATCTTGCCGGAGCGGCAGCAACCGGCTCCTTCCACGCGTCCATGGAAACTCTGGGGGGCGACAACGATCTGGAAGTCGTCGCGTCCGGTGGTGTGCCGGAAACAGTCGTGGGTACGATCGCAACGCTTCCTTATTCCATTCGTCTTTCAGCGCGAATCGAAGACGCTGCAGTCATCCGAGACACGAAGCAAACCGTCCCGCTCATAGGTCTCGACTTGGTCGCAGAAGCCAGCTCCGACAGGAGCGGCGTGATCTTGGGATCTAGCTCGAGTGAAACTCTTTCGCCGTCGCAGGATGCCATGCAGCACTTGCAAAACGCGGACAGCGTTTGGGTTGGCGCGAGCCTAGGAAGGAAGCCCGGCGACACCGTGAGTTTGCTGATCAACGACCAAGTCCGCGAATTCACAGTCCGCGGCGTTTACCCGGATTCGAACGGCCGCGAGTGTGCCATCGTGATGGATCTAGCAACAGCGCAACGCGCGCTGAACAGGTTCGGCCGCGTCGATCGCATCCTCTTAAAAACCCCCGAAGTCCCCGGTCTCGAACAATGGCAGCAGCGCGTGCGTGCCGCGTTGCCCGCCGGCGTCGAAGTGCGCTTGCAGGGAACGGGCACAAACGAAAATCGCCGAATGCTTGCGGCCTTCCGCTGGAATCTGCGGTTGCTCAGTTACATCGCGCTGATTGTAGGTGCATTTCTCATCTACAACACCATTTCCGTTTCTGTCGTTCGCCGCCGCCCGGAAACCGGAATCGTTCGCGCCCTGGGCGCCAGCCGCCGAGCAGTGCTTGTGGCTTTCCTCGGCGAGGCGGCTTTTTTCGGCTTGGCTGGAGCCGCGCTTGGTCTCCCCGTCGGCCGCGCAATGGCCTCTGGCGCGGTGAAGCTCATGGCCGCAACCGTCGAGTCACTGTATGTAAGCAGCCGCCCGGGAGCTATCGAACTGAGCGCGTGGTCCGTACTGCTTGCTTTCGTCATCGGCTTTGGCGTCGCTATCGTTTCCGCACTCTCGCCCGCCCGCGAAGCGTCGCTCGTCTCTCCTGTGGAAGCTATGGCACGCGGCCGGCGCGAGTACACCGCGCGCGTGCACAAATCGCGCGATCTGTGGCTTGCGCTGATCCTGGGCATCTTAGCTGTTGCGGCAACCCGCCTTCCGGCGGTCGAAGGCAAGCCCGTGTTCGGCTATCTCGCCGCGGTCTTGCTGGTCGTCGCGTCCGCGCTGGCCATTCCGGCTTTCACAGATGCATTTATCTCTCTCTTTTCCCGGTGGCTGGGAAGAACCCTGGGGGTCGAAGCTCTTCTGGCGGCACAAAGCCTCTCCGCCTCGCTTCGCCGTACTTCGGTGCTTGTAGGCGCCCTTTCCACCGCCATCGCGATGATGACTTCGGTCGGAATCATGGTGGGCAGCTTCCGCGAAACGGTCTTGCTGTGGATGAACGACAGGCTTCCCGCCGATCTCTATCTGCGTCCTGCCGGTGAGCCGGCTCCTGACCGCCATCCGACCGTCTCTCTTGAATTGGCGGACAGAATAAGCGAGCTGCCCGGCATCGCGGGAGTCGACCGCCTGCGCGCCTATGAAATCAGCTACGACGGAATGCCCGCGACCTTGGCCTCAGTGGATTTGAGCGCCCTGCGCTCCGATCACCAATCGAACTTTTTTTCCGGCCGGCCATCCGAGCAGGTCCTCTCGCAGATCCGCAATGCCGATGCGGTCGTTGTCAGCGAACCGTTCACCTACAAGCATCATGTGCGCGCCGGCGATAGCCTCACGCTCGCGCTTGGCGCCGCCCGGCCGTCGTTTCGCATCGTGGACGTTTACTATGACTACGGCAGCGAACGCGGCAGCATTCTGATGGATCGCCAAACGATGCTGCGCTACCTCCCGGACCCCGCTCCTTCAAATCTGGCCATCTATGTCGCTCCCCATGCTTCGGCCGAGACTGTGCGCGAGGAGATCACCGAAGCCTCTGCTGGCTATCGTGTGTTGTTGTTTTCAAATCGCGATTTGCGCACCGAGGCTATCCGTATTTTCGACCGCACTTTCGCCATAACGTATGCGCTGGAGGCTGTCGCGGTGATTGTTGCGGTGATGGGCATTGCCGGTGCACTGCTTGCTCTTGTCATTGACCGCCGCCGCGAAATCGGATTACTGCGCTTTCTCGGCGCGGCAACCGGGCAGGTGCGCAAGCAAATTCTCGTCGAGGCCGGTCTGCTGGGTCTGCTCGCGAATTTCGCGGGACTGGCCCTCGGATTCGCTCTCTCGCTCATCCTCATCTATGTCATAAACAAACAGTCTTTTGGCTGGACCATCCGCTTCCACTGGCCGGTCGCCGTTTTGCTGTTCGCCATCGGCATGGTTTACGTGGCCACGGTGCTGGCCGGTTTGTATCCCGCGCAAGTTGCTGTGCGGCTCGATCCGATCGAGGCCGTCCGTGAGGAATAGGCTTCGAGCCCTCGGAGGGGCGCTTTTGATTCTCCACCCGCTGGCGGCGCAGTACCGCACGGCAGTGCCCGGCTACCGGTTCGAATTTCCCAAGGATTATTTCGATCATCCTGAATTTCAGACGGAGTGGTGGTACTACACGGGAAATCTACAATCCGCAAACGGCCGTCACTACGGATTCGAACTGACATTTTTCCGCCAGGCCGTCAGCCGCAATCCCGCTCAAGCCGCGACTTGGGACATAAAGGATCTCTATCTGACACACCTCGCGCTCAGCGATTTGGATAGTGGGAAGTTCTATCACTCGGAAAGAATCAATCGTGCCGGCCCGGGAATCGCCGGCGTGAGCAGATCGGCCGCCCGCATCTGGAACGGCAACTGGCAAATCCAGTGGGAGGGTTCAGATCAAAAACTGCAAGCCATCGAGAACGCGTTTCAATTGCATCTGACGCTTCATCCGGAAAAGCCGCCCGTCATTCACGGCGAAAACGGCGTTAGTCAAAAATCGCAAGGCTCGGGCCGCGCGTCTTTGTATGTTTCGCTGACTCGGCTCACCGCGAATGGAACCATCGACTTGCATGGCGAAAAGGTCCAAGTAACTGGCCTGGCCTGGATGGACCATGAATTCTTCACCCACCAACTGGAAGACGGGCAAATCGGCTGGGACTGGCTGAGTCTGCAACTCGAAGACAACACGGAATTGATGCTCTTTCGTATCCGCCGCAAAGACGGTTCGCGCGATCCATTTTCTTCAGGCACGTATGTTGATGCGCGCGGCAAATCCACACATCTGCGTGCCGCGGACTTTATCCTGGAGCCGCTCACCGGCAACTGGACCAGTCCTGTCACTCACGCGACCTATCCCATCGCCTGGAAGATGGTGATACCAAAACTAGAAATCGAACTCGAAGCACGCACATCTCTGGCGGCACAAGAGCTACCCGGAAAAACCAAAATCGCTCCGCCCTATTGGGAAGGCGCTATCACTCTTGGGGGCCACCGTGGAAAGACGCCGCTCGGCGGCGTTGGTTATCTGGAAATGACCGGCTACGACCGCGCCGTAAATCTCGCCCCCTAAACAACCACGAAACGTACTGGGAATTCGGCCGGGTTCCTAAGCGCTCGGATGACGAGCCGTGCTGGCTCGCACAATCAATTCAGGCTCGACCACAATTTCCTTCGGATGTGGTGTCTTCGCGGGCGCGGTAATCCGCCGCAGCAGAATTTCCGCCGCGATCATCCCCATCTGGCGCAAGGGCTGTCGAACGGTGGTTAGCGCGGGATTCTGGAACGCTGCACTCTGAATATCGTCGAACCCGACGACCGAGACATCCTCGGGCACCCGGCGGCCAGCTTCCCGCAGCGCATGAATCGCCCCGATGGCGGAAATATCGTTAAAACTAAATAGCGCCGTGAACGGTTCTCCCGAGGCCAGAAGCTTTTGCGTCACTTGATACCCAAGCAGGGGCGAAGACGATTCGCCTTCAAGCTGCCCGGTCAGCTGCTCCCTAACGTCGATCCCTAATCTCTCGGCCGCCTCGCGTACCGCTTCCCAGCGTACTTCCGTATCAGAACTGAACGCTTGTCCCTTAATGAATGCCATCTCCTGGTGCCCGAGGCTAGCAAGATGTTGCAGCGCGAGGCATGCCGCCCGCGAGTGGTTGAGGACGATGTTCGTCACTCCCGGCACTTCCCGGTGTCCGGAAACAGCCACGCTGGGAACATCCACTCTTTCCGAAAGTACCGTATCGACAACGATCAAGCCTTCCACCGCCCGCTGTTGCAGCAACAACGGATATTCTTTGATAAGTTCATTCCGGTGGCGATGGCTCACCACAAAATAAAAATAGCCTTCTTGCAGCAGGTGATCCTCTATGCCGGACATCACCAAAGCCGCATAGCCCTCACTGATCTCCGGGACGACCACACCGATGGTGAAGCTCCGCTGCTGCCGCAAGGACCTGGCGAGATGATTCGGCCGGTAGTTCAACTCCCGTGCGGCCGTACGAATCAGCTCCTGGGTGCGAGGTGGAATCGACTTTGCAGCGGGCGAACGGTTGATCACGAAGGACACTGCCGCCTGGGACAAACCGAGGTGCTCGGCGAGATGTTTCAGGCTCACCCCCGCGCCAGTGGTTTTCCGCACGGCGGAAGTGCCATTCGATTTTGGACGGGGCATAGGGCTTCTGGGTTGCTAGTCTCCCACAGGGGACCAAGCGAGAACAAGGTCCAAGATGGGGTATCGGTTGACTGGCCTGGAATCAGCGCTTCCCCGCTTGTGTATCCTACTAAATCGGTTTACTATGCTGCTTCGGCGTGGGAGAGCCCGGCAAGGAGGCCTCTGCGCGGACTGGCCAACGGAATAATTCCCTTAAGAATAAGGATTTTGCTGGTAGTCTGGCGGAGGCTCAGAACTCAAAATTGCTTGCCATTCCAATCCTCAATCTCGAAAAGATTCGACTAAGGTGTTGAGGCTTTCAGCGTTGAAAAGGACGGCTAGTTAACGGCGCCATCGGAGTTCAGAAAAACGTGCTCAACCCGCTCATTCGATTCACAATCATTTCCTGCTTCTTGGTGTTTTGCCAATCTGCCACTACTCAGGAAAATGCAGCTGCTGTGGCGTCCAATAGCGCACCATTCCGCTCCAGTCTCAACGATTCCGTCGGGGAACAAAAGATAGATGCCCTCCTCGACAAGATGACCCTGGTAGAAAAGGTCGGCCAATTGGTTCAGTACTCAGCCGGACAACCGACGGGGCCCGGCACCGGTCGCACCGACTACAACGACATGATCCAAAAGGGTGAGATTGGCGCGCTGTTTAATATAACCAACGCGCACGACTCGAATGCCTTTCAACGTATCGCGGTTGAGAAATCCCGCTTGCGGATCCCCATCGTGTTCGGTTTGGACGTGATACACGGCTTTCGCACCGAGTTCCCGATTCCCCTGGGATTGGCATCCACTTGGGACCCCGAGATCGTCCAAAAAGCAGCGCGAGTGGCTGCCCGGGAAGCATCGGCTACGGGTATTCGCTGGGCGTTTTCCCCAATGGTCGATATCGCGCGCGACGCGCGATGGGGAAGGATGGCCGAAGGCTCCGGAGAAGACCCTTACCTGGGCGAGGCCATGGCGCGAGCCTATGTGCTCGGCTACCAAGGTGAACGGCTCTCAGCTCCAGATAGCATCGCCGCATGCCCCAAACATTTTGTAGGCTATGGAGCCGCCGAAGGTGGCCGGGACTACAACTCGGTGGAGATTTCCGAACACACTCTTCGAGAATTTTACCTGCCCCCTTTCCACGCGGCTGTCGACGCCGGCGCTGCCACGATCATGACTGGATTTAATTCCCTGAATGGTGTCCCCACTTCGGCAAATCCTTTCACTATCAAACAAATTTTGCGCAAAGAATGGGGCTTCCGGGGAATCGTCGACAGCGACTGGACTTCCGTCGCCGAGCTAATTCCCCATGGCATCGCCAATGATCCCGCCAGCGCTGCGCGAAGAGCGATCCTGGCAGGCGTGGAAATGGATATGGTCAGCAGCTTTTACCACGACAATCTTGTGAATCTGGTGGGCGCCGGCCAAGTCCCCGAATCGGCCGTGGACGAGGCGGTTCGCCACGTTCTGCGCGTCAAGTTTGCGCTGGGTCTGTTCGAACAACCCTACGCAGACGAAAAACAGGAAGCAGGCACAATGCTTCAGCCTGAAAGCGTGGCGCTGGCGCGCGCGGCTGCGGAGCGCTCTTTCGTGCTGCTGAAAGATTCCCCTTTAGCCAGCGGATCGCCCCTGCTTCCTCTTTCTAGCGAATCGAAAAAGGTCGCTCTCATCGGACCGCTCGCGGATGACGCTGCCGTCATGCTCGGCTCGTGGACTGCGCAAGGCCGCACAGAGGACGTGGTCACCCTGCGCGCTGCGCTGATCCAGAAGTTGGGCGCCGATCATGTGCGCTACGCGAAGGGCAGTGAAATAATCAAAGGCTCCGACGAGCAATTGGCCGAAGCCGTCAAGACCGCCGAGGAATCGGACACCGTAATTCTTGCTCTGGGCGAAAACGGTTCGGCCATGACCGGCGAAGCCGCTTCCCGAGCGCATCTCGGACTTCCAGGCCGCCAGCAGCAGCTCTTGGAAGCAATTGTTGCAACTGGAAAGCCCGTCACACTGGTGTTGTTTAGCGGAAGACCGCTCACGCTTCCCTGGGCGTTCGAACATGTTCCTGCAGTCCTTGCAGCGTGGTTTCCGGGAGTGCAGGCGGGCGCTGCTCTTGTGCGCACACTCTTTGGAGATGCTAACCCCACCGGAAAGCTGCCTGTGACCTGGCCGCGCAGCGTCGGTCAGGAACCGCTCTACTACAACGCCTTGAACACCGGACGTCCCGCGGGCAATGCCGACCTCACCAAACCTCCCTGGGAAGGATCGGACAAATTTATTTCGCGCTATATCGACGAGCAAAACAGTCCGCAGTTTCCGTTTGGCTACGGACTCACCTATACGAGCTTCCGCTACGGGGCGACCGAGACCAGTTCAGCCCAATTGAGCGCTAGCACATTGAACGACGGTCTCCGGGATGCGAAGCGTTCGCTGAACTCCGGTCTCACCGTCGGCGCCGACGTCACCAACACGGGTACTCGCGCAAGCGAGGAAATCGTTCAACTTTACATTCGCCTCGAAGGCACAAGCACGGCTCAGCCGATTCGCGCCCTCAAGGGTTTCCAGCACGTCAAACTGGCTCCAGGCGAAACGCGGCGCGTCACTTTCCGTTTGGGCCCGGATGCCTTCGCACTTTGGGACGACCAAAACAAATATACCGCTGAACCTGCGCACGTAAAGATTTGGATCAGTCCAGACTCCGCGCATGGTTCTGAAGCAACCATCGATATCACGAAATAAACAGGACGAAGTGAACTAGAGAATAGAAATGACTGACCATCGTTCGTATCCCCGCAGAGAAGTCCTAAAGCTTGGCGGCCTCGGGCTTATCTCTCGCTCGTTTGCGCCGCTGCTGAACTCCTTTGCAAATTCGCAAAAAACTTTCGTCGAACCTGCTGGAACACCTTATCAGGGAACGGACAACAAGTTGCTGGACGAAATCCAACGCACGGCCTTCGACTTTTTCTGGTACGAAGCAAGCTCGAAAACAGGCCAGGTGAAAGACCGCGCCCTGGCCAATGGCAACGACACTCGCGACTTCTCTAGCATTGCAGCCACCGGGTTCGGCCTGACCGGCCTTTGCATCGGCGACCGTCGAGGTTTTGGAAAGACTGCTGATATCCTCGGGCGCGTTCGCAACACGCTCCGTTTTCTAGCGAACGATCTCCAGCACGAGCACGGTTTCTACTACCACTTCATTCACATGGAAACGGGCCAGCGCTGGGAAAAATGCGAGTTGTCTTCCATCGACACCTCCCTGCTTCTTTGCGGAGTGCTGACCGCTCGGCAATATTTTGCCGACCAGGAAATCAAGGATCTCGCCACAAAGATATACGAGCGCGTCGATTGGCCTTGGATGCTGAACGGAGGCACGACGCTGTCGATGGGCTGGCATCCCGAATCTGGTTTCCTTAAGGCACGTTGGGAGCACTACTGCGAGCTGATGATGATCTACCTGCTGGCCATCGGCTCACCGACGCACAATATCTCACCGGATAGCTGGAAAGCCTGGACACGGCCAGTCATCAAGTATCAAGGGCTGGAATATATTTCCGGCGACGATCCGATTTTCACCCACCAGTATTCGCAAGCGTGGTTTGACTTCCGCAAAAAGCGCGACGCGTACACCGATTATTTCGAGAACTCGATAAAAGCAACAAAGGCTCACAAACTTTTCTGTCTCTCGCTGCACGAAAAATTCCCGGACTAC